>ERZ1066122.226-NODE-226-length-62961-cov-29.399628_pt1 | contig 62961 bp, 53 predicted proteins | sample MGYA00382769_ERZ1066122 | MGnify/ENA primary metagenome ERZ1066122 (study PRJEB33369, sample SAMEA5778352) | biofilm metagenome | biome: Industrial cooling water; feature: Water cooling tower basin; material: Biofilm | place: United Arab Emirates | collected... | reverse complement strand
CGATGTTCAACCTGGCCCACGGCTACGCCCGCCGCCAGATGAGCGCCTTCGTCGAACTGCAGGAGGCCGAATTCGCCGCCGCCGACCGCGGCTTCACCGCGGTCAAGCACCAGCGCGAGGTGGGGACCGGCTACTTCGACTCGGTCACCCAGACCATCCAGGGCGGGCAGTCCTCGACGGTCGCGCTCAAGGGCTCGACCGAGGAAGAACAGTTCCACGACGACGACGGCAAGCCGGCGGCCGCCGCGGCCTGATCTGCCGGACCCCGGATGCAGCGCAGGCGAGGCGTCGAGACGGCGCCCGCCTGCGGAGGCCATGCGGGTCTTGTGATGATGAACGGCTCCGGCAGGCGGAGCATGACCTTCGGCACGTCCTGCGCCGGCACGTGGGGTTCACCCTCGAAGACGCATACGTTCAAAAAAGAGGAAATCGCCATGCGTCTTGCACTCCCCCATGCCGTCGCGCTGTTCACTCTGCTGGCCGCGGCGACCCCTGCCTTCGCGGCAGATCCCGCGACAGAGCGTCGGGCGGCCGAGATCGTCGAACTGCGCAACCGCACGCCCGAACAGGCGCAGGCGGTCGTCGCGCGGCTGAGCGACAAGGACATCGACACCCTGATCCGCGAGCAGGGCAAGATCGACGACCTGCTGGCCGTGACGCCCGATCCGGAAGCGATGACCTCCGAAGACCGCGAGCTCCTCTCGAACTCCACCAAGGTCATCGACAGCCTGATCGCAGACGACCGCCGCGTCGCGGACGAGCGTCTGATCTGCCAGCAGGAGCGTCGCATCGGCAGCCGGCTCGCCAGCCGCAATTGCCGCACGCAGGCCGAGCTGGATGCGGCGCGTAATCGCGGCAAGCAGGATGTCGAGCGCGCCCAGGTCAAGGGTCTTTAAGGATCGGCGCGGCCGGACGCCCTTCCCAGCCAGATACGAGACGACAGCCGGCGCCTTCGGGTGCCGGCTGTTTTCATTGCATTCGTTTGGATGCGATTCGCTTCACCCGCGCGGCGCTCAAGCGGGATTCGTGTGTGAATCGTGGCCGGCATCATGCGGTCGAGCGCGATCCGTATTGCCACCCACATCAATATCCGGCGCCGTGGGGCGCCGGATATTGTCTTCCGGATAAGCGTGATTGTGGGCGTCAGTCGGAACGGCCAATCACGTAGAGGTATCAAGACGCGTACAGGTATCGACACGATACGCATCACCTGTCTTGGAGCCGGACGGGGTGGTGTGTTTCGACTTCAGCGGCCGTCGCCGTCGGCATCACCGGGCATGGCGCGTTCGATGTAATGCCAGCCGTCGCGGACCGCTTCGCGGGCTTCGCCCCAGGCCAGGCGCGATTCGGCCCTGGCGTTTTCCCAGCCGCGCTCGAGATCGTTCTCGACCTCTTCGAACCGACGGCCGTCGTGGGCGCGATAGTTGTCGTAGCCATATTGATAGGCCGGCGAATAATCGTTCCAGGTCTTGTCGCCGCGGTAGTATGGCGCGGACTGGTAGGTCGCCTGGAAATGGTCGGAATACGTGGTCGGATTGACCGCCTCGGCCAGGCTGCCGCCAGCCTTGGCACCGGCGATCGCGCCGACGGCCGCGCCGATGGCCATGCCGGCCGGGCCGCCGAGGGCGCCGACAGCCGCACCCGCGATCGCGCCGGAAGCGGCGCCGGTGCCTTCGCCGATGCTGTGGTCTTTCTTGATGGTGCTCATGGGGGATCCTGTGTGGTGTTGTGGTTGGGAGGTTGCCCGGCAGCGCGGCGTGCGTCCCCGGTGCGAGGCCACTATTCCGCGGCGCACCGCCAAACTTCCAGCATGTGGCGTCATCGCCGCGGATCGCGTCAGCCCCCGTTCCGTTTTCGATTAAAACCCGTGTTTTCACATATTTTTACGTGCGCAACGCAATGCGGAGGCTGCAGGGTCGGGCAGTCCGCGCGTGCGATTCGCATGCCTGCGGCCGTGCCTGCATGCGCTGCGCCGAATGCGCGCGGCGACGACCTGCCGGCGAGCCAGAAACGATCGGGCCTCGTCCCCGACGAGGTGTCCAGGTGTGAGAGTGCGATGCTTTCATGCGTGACGCTTAGCGCGCCGTGAGCATGGCCCACATCGGCGCCCAGTCCACGCTGCTGGTCGGGAAGCCGTGAATCAGCAGAAGCCGGGGCCCCGACCCGTCATGGCGACAGAAGATGCGCCGGTCGCGGACCGTGATGAACTCGCCGCCATCGCGCCAGGCACGCAGTGCGGGAAAACGATCGATGTCGTTCATGGCCGGCGACCGGTGACGCGGCGGATGGCCGAAGAGGCAACGCCCGCGGTCCTGCGGTCGTGGCACGAGTGCGGCACGGGTGTTGTTCGCATGCGCGATCCCTGGCGTGAGGATACAGCCGGCATTGTAGGCACACGGCCGGCGTGGTCACGCCCGGGGTCAGGCCACCCGCGCGGTCGCTGCGCGCTCCCCCCGCCGATACCCGATCGCCTCCGCCACATGCGCGGTGGCGATGCGTTCGCTGTCGGCGAGATCCGCGATCGTCCGCGCAACGCGCAGGATGCGGTGCATCGAGCGGGCGGAGAGTTGCAGGCGGTCGATGGCGTCTTCGAGCAGAGCCTGATCGCGCGGGTCGAGCCTGCACAGGGCATTGGTGGCCGACTGGTCGAGATGGGCGTTGGTGCAGCCGCTGCGTGCGTGCTGGCGTGCGCGGGCCTGCATCACGCGCGCGCGGACGGTGGCGCTGTCTTCGCCGGCGGGCGCGTCGGGGCGCAGCTCGGCCGGCGGCAGGCGCGGGACTTCGAGGTGCAGGTCGATGCGTTCGAGCAATGGGCCGGAGATGCGGCCGCGGTAGCGAAGAATCGCGTCGGGGTGGCAGCGGCAGCGTCCCGAGGGATCGCCGGCCCAGCCGCAGGGGCAGGGGTTCATCGCCGCGACCAGCTGGAAACGGGCGGGGAATTCGCACTGGCGGGCGGCACGGGAGATGGTGACCACGCCGGATTCCAGCGGTTCGCGCAGCACTTCCAGCGCGCGGCGGTCCCACTCGGGCAGTTCGTCGAGGAACAGCACGCCGTTGTGCGCCAGCGAGATCTCGCCCGGACGTGGGTCGGCGCCGCCGCCGACCAGGGCCACGGCGCTGGCGGTGTGGTGGGGGCTGCGGAAGGGACGCAGCTTCCAGCGTGCGGGGTCGAGGCCGCGGCCGCTGATCGAGGTGACGGCTGCGGTTTCCAGTGCATCCTGTTCGCCCGCTTCGGGCAGCACGCCGGGCAGGCGCGAGGCCAGCAGGGTCTTGCCGCAGCCGGGCGGGCCGATGAGCAGCAGGTGATGGCCGCCGGCCGCGGCCACTTCCAGCGCGCGTCGGGCCTGGGCCTGGCCGCGCACGTCGCGCAGGTCGGGGCCGTGCTCGTAGACCGATGCGGGCGCCTGTGCCGATGGCAGCTGCTTGTGGCCGCTCAACCAGGCGCAGACCTCCAGCAGGGTGCGCGCGGTGAAGGCTTCCACCTGCGAGGCCAGCGCTGCCTCGGCGCCGTTGCCGGCGGGCACCACCAGTCGGCGTCCGGCTTCGGCGGCGGCCAGGGCGGCGGGGAGCACGCCGTCGACCGGGCGCAGTTCGCCGGTCAGGCCCAGCTCACCGACGAATTCGCAAGTCGCCAATGCCTCCAGCGGAATCTGCCCGCTGGCCGCGAGGATGCCCAGCGCGATCGGCAGGTCGAACCGGCCGCCGTCCTTGGGCAGGTCGGCCGGGGCTAGGTTCACGGTGATCGCGCGCGCCGGGAATTCGTACTGCGCGCACTGGATGGCGGCGCGCACGCGGTCCTTGGCTTCGCGCACCGCGGCCTCGGGCAGGCCCACGATCGACATGCGCGGCAGGCCGCCGGCGAGGAACACTTCCACCTTGACGGCAGGCGCGCGCACGCCGGCGCGTGCACGGGTGTGCACGAGAGCGAGGGTCATGTTGGCGGGTCCGGTTGGGGGCGGCGCTTAGGCGTCGGAACCGGTGTCGCGGCCCGCGAGCCGCGCTTCGAGCGCTTCGACCTCGGCGCGCAGGGCGTCCAGCTGTTCGCGGGTGCGCAGCAGCACTGCGCGCTGCACGTCGAACTCCTCGCGGGTCACCAGGTCCAGCTTGCCCAGCCCGGCCTGCAGCGCGGACTTGAAGTTCTCCTGCAGCTCCGCGCGCAGGCCCTCGGCGGACTCGCCGCGCAGGGGCGGCGGCACGAGCTGGCTGAGGCGGCGGGCGAGGTCGTCGATCTGGGACATGTCGATGCGTGCCGAGGAAAACATGGTGGACTCCGTGGGCGATTGTAGCGTGAGCGCCAGCATCCGCCCCGCCTGCCGCCGCCGCCATCGGGAAACCCCACGTCGCAGGGTAGGGATTTCCCGACCCTGCGACGTGCTGCGATGGACGAAGCGTCCTTTCCTCGAGCCCCTGCACGCGGCCGGCGATGGGCGTGGGCAGCGGCTCCGCTTCGCCGCGCCGGACCCGGCGCGCATGAAAAAAACCCCGGCGGGCTCTATCCTGAACGCCACACACCGCATCCGGAGACGCGCATGAAGATGGTGATGGCGATCATCAAGCCGTTCAAACTCGACGACGTGCGCGAGGCGCTGTCGGAGGCGGGCGTGGCCGGCATCACCGCCACCGAGGTCAAGGGCTTCGGCCGGCAGAAGGGCCATACCGAGCTGTACCGCGGCGCCGAGTACGTGGTCGACTTCCTGCCCAAGATCAAGCTGGAAGTGGCGGTGACCGACGATCGCGTGGACGCAGTGGTCGAGGCCATCGTCAAGGCCGCCGGCACCGGCAAGGTGGGCGACGGCAAGATCTTCGTCTGGGACCTGGAGCGCGCGGTGCGCATCCGCACCGGGGAGATGGACGGGGACGCGCTGTAGGCGAGGCGATGCCGCGCCGTCGCCCGCAGCAGGTCGCGCGCGTGGTATCGAGTGGTTCCGCGCAGGCCCAGGACGGCCGCGCTGCGATGATCGTCGCTGCCGTGATGCGGGCCGCGCGTCGTGGCGAACGGGCGAGCCCCGATCCCTGCATTCTGCAATGTCCATCGCATGCGCGTGCATCGCAGAGGATGTGCCGTAGATCGGGACGGCCGAGCCGCAGTCGTCAGGTCGGTATTCAGAGCGTGCCGGCCATAGTGCAGCGGACCCACCCAGAGGCAGTGCCACGATGGCCAACGAATCCGCCGCCCCCGTCTCCGGAAACCACCGCCCCATCGACGACGTGCTCGTCGCCCAGTCCCGACGCGACGAGCTGCCCGACTCGGTCAATCTGCATCGCATCGGCGAGGACCGCCAGCTGTACCTGCAGGAACAGGCCACGCGTTACATCAGCGCCGCCGACACCAACCCGCGGACGCAGGAGCGCAGTCTCGACTACAACAGTTTCGCGGGCATCCTGAACCATCTGGCCGACCGCAACGATCTGAACGATCTCGAAAAGGCCTACATCTGGAGCAACATCGCCGACCGCAAGGGCCAGGCCGACAACTGGAGCAACCGGTTCGAGAATGCAGATTATTCGATCTCGCTCGACGGCTCCAAGGACGAGATCCGCGACAGCCAGCCGGGCCGCGCCTGGAACACGCCCAATCATTCGGTGCTGAGTTTCCTCGACGGTTACCACGGCTTCGGCAACCCCACGTCCGGCGAGAACCAGAGCCTGGCCTATCTGGATCGCGACGAGGCCAACCGCCGCATCCGCGACCACGAAAGCTTCCTCGGCTTCAGCCTCAACGACGGCGACATCCAGGCCTCGCAGCGCGTGGTGGCGGCCTTTCGCCAGTACCGCACATCGGACTGGGGCGACAAGTTCGAGGCTTTCGCCAACGAATGGCAGATCCAGATGCTGGAGACCCGGGGCGACGACGCCCGCGATATCGGCCAGCGCTTCAGCGATCTGGGCGGCCGGGCGCCGTCGCAGCAACTGCAGCAGCAACTGCGTGATCTACGGAGTGAGACCGAACCTGCCCCCGGCGCACCGGTGCTGGCGGCGCTCGATCCCGCGCTGCGCACTCAGGTCGAACGCGTGGCCAGCCAGCTGGAGGCGATGCCCGAGCGCGGTCAGCTGCCGCTTCAGGGCGCGGACAGCGCCGAACGGCTGAACATGCTGCTGGCCCGCAGCATGAACGAACGCGGCGTGCCGGAGCCGAATTTCGCCTTCGCCAACGGCGACAGATCCGCGGTGTTCGTGACTGCGACCGATCCATCGCAGCCGCAGGCCGCGGTGGCCCATGCCAGAGTGGAAGACGCCAACCGCATGCGCACCGAGGACGTGGTGGCGGGTCTGCAGCAGAGCCAGCAGCAGCGCGAGCAGGCGGTACTGGCCCAGCGCACGCAGGACGTTCCCGAACAGGCCGGTCCGAGTCTGGGCGCGCGGGCCTGATCGGCCGGGTCCGGCCGGTCGGCCGGATGCGCGGGCATCGATGCGCGGGCGTGCGTGCGTCCGTCCCCGTGCGGAGGGCGCCCGGCCCTCAGCCGCCCAGCGCCTCCGCCACGAACGGCGGCAGCGCCAGCGCGCCGCGGTGGATGTCGGCGGTGTAGTACTTCGTCGCGAAGGCCTTGGCGCGGGCGTCGGCGTCGCGGAAGGTGAAGCCGTCCTGGTGCGTGCCGTGCTTGCGGGCCAGGGTGCAGCTCCACCAGCCGGTGGGGTAGCACGGCTGCGGGAAGGGCAGTGTGGCGAAGGCGGTGAAGCCGGCCTTGCCCATCTCGGTGCGCATTTCCTGGATGAGTTCCAGCAGTGCCAGCGGCGACTCGGACTGCTGCACCAGGATGCCGTCGTCCTTCAGCGCGCGGAAGCAGCTGGCGTAGAAGGCCTTGTTGAACAGGCCTTCGGCCGGGCCCACCGGGTCGGTGGAATCGACGATGACGATGTCCAGGCTGCCCGGCGCGGCGTTGCGCATGTAGGCGATGCCGTCGTCGAACAGCAGCGTGGCGCGCGGGTCGTGGTTGCTGTCGCACAGCTCGGGGAACCACTTCTCCGACATCCGTGTGACCTGCTCGTCGATGTCGCACTGCACCGCGGTCTTCACGCCCGGGTGCTTGAGCACCTCGCGCAGGGTGCCGCAGTCGCCGCCGCCGATGATGACCACGTGCTCGGGGTTGGCGTGGGTGAACAGCGCCGGGTGCGACATCATCTCGTGGTAGAGGAAGTTGTCGCGGGTGGTGAGCATCATCGCGCCGTCGATCAGCATCAGATTGCCCCAGTCGGTGCTCTCGAAGATCTCGATCTTCTGGAACGGCGACTGCACCTCGTCGAGCTTGCGCACGATGCGATAGCCGATGGCCGAGCCGGTGGGCTCGAAGGTCTCGTGGTGCCAGGTGGTCTCGGTCATGGCGTCGGTGCCCGGGGAAAGGAGGGGGGGCGGCATTGTACCGGAGCGCCATGAATCTCCCGGCCCGGCGCCACGCGCGCCCGGTCCACAGGTGCCGGCGATGTCGTGCCTGCGGGCGTGCCGCCGGCTCGCGCGGAGCCCGGGGTGTTCTCTACAATCGGCGGGACATTTCGGGGGGGAATGCGGATGGCGTCGGAACACGAATATCGGGCCCTGATCGCGCGCCTGGAAGAGGATGCGCGACGCGCGCCCGGGGCGTACCGCCTGCGCCTGGCGGCGCTGGCGCTGGTGGGATTTCTGGTGCTGGGCGGCAGCGTGGTGCTCGCCCTGGGGATGTCGGTGGGGCTGCTGCTGGTGCTGCTGGCGATCAGTCCCCTCCTGCTGATCAAGCTGATCAAGGTGATCTGGATCCCGCTGGTCTTCGGCTGGATGATCCTGCGCGCGCTCTGGGTGAAGTTCGACCCGCCCGAAGGCCACCGCCTGGCACCGGGCGAGGCGCCCGCGCTGGTGGCCGAAGTGGAGCGCCTGCGCCGCGCCACCGGCGCGCCGCGGCTGGACGGCATCGTGATCGACTCCGAGCTCAACGCCGGCGCCATGAGCCTGCCGCGCGCGCTCGGCCTGCTGGGCCAGCGCCACTATCTGGTGGTCGGCCTGCCGCTGCTGCGTGCGCTGTCGCCGGAGCAGATGTCGGGGGTCATCGCGCACGAGTTCGGGCATTTCGGCGGCGGCCACGCGCGCTTCGCCGGCTGGATCTACCACGTGCGCGTGAGCTGGATGCGGGTGCTGCATGCGCTGTCCATGCAGCAGGCGGCACTGACCGGGCTGTTCGTGCGGTTCTTCCGCTGGTATGCGCCGTACTTCAACGCCTACAGCTTCGTGCTGGCGCGCGACAACGAGTACCAGGCCGACGCCGCCGCGGCGCGCGTGGTGGGCGCCGAGACGATGGGCGCCTCGCTGGTGCGCACCGAGCTGACCGCCCGGCATCTGCACGAGGATTTCTGGCCCGGCGTGCAGCGCAGCGTGTCCACCCGCGAACGGCCGCCCGAGCGGCTCTATGCCGACATGGCCGGCAGTCTCGCCGCCCTCCGCGCGGCGGACGCCGCGCGGCTGCAGCAGGCGCTGGAGCGTCGCCCGGGCTACGACGACACCCATCCCACCCTGCTGCAGCGGTTGCAGGCCCTGGGGCTGCAGGCGCCCGACGCCGCGGCCGGGCCGACGCCGGCACCGGCGGTCAGTGCCGCCGACGCCTGGCTGGGCCCGCTGCTCCCCGATCTGGAAGCCCGGTTCAGCGAGGACTGGCACGACCGGGTGGCCGAGCAATGGGGCGCGGAGCATGCGCAGAGCCTGCAGGCCCAGGCGCGGCTGCAGGCGCTGGAGGCGACGGAGGCCGACGCGCCACGCACCGCCGCACAGCGGCTGGAATATGCCCGTCTGGTCGACCGCGAGCGGCCCGACATCGACGCGCTGCCGCTGTATCTGGACGTGCTGGGTCTGGATGGAGTGGGTGCGGACGTGCTGGAGGGCTCGCCCGAGAAGGCGCTCGCGCACTTCCGCGCCGGGGCGCTGCTGCTGGAACGCGGGCAGGCCGACGGCGCGGAGCATCTGCGCCGCGCGATGGCGCTCGACCCCACGGCCACCGAACCCGCCTGCGAGCTGCTGTATCCCTACTACCGCGAGCAGGGCGACGATGCCGGCGCGGCCTGGGTCGAGCAGGTCATGCAGGGCCTGACCCAGCACCGCGTGCAGGCCTGGCAGGCGCGCCAGAGCCTCGGGCCGCGCGACGCGCTGCTCGCGCACGGTCTCGACGATGAGGCCCTGCGCGCGTTCCGCAACAGCCTGGCGGCCTACCGCAAGGTCGGCCAGGTCTGGCTGGTGCGCAAGTCCGTCGACGACCCGGACCCGGGCGCCCCGCCGCACTTCGTGGCCCTGGTGCAGCTGCGCGGTTTCCTGTTCGACGCCGACAGCAGCCTGCAGAAGGTGGTCGACCTGGCCGAGCTGCCCGGCACCGTGGTGGCGGTCACGGTGAAGCAGGACCGCAAGCTGACCCGCCGCATCCAGGAGGTGGCGGGCGCGCCGGCCTACACCGCCCACGCCCACGGCCGCTGAGGCGGCCATCGCGCCGCCCGCGCATCCGCGCTCCAGGCGTACGGCCTCGGGGGAGCGCGGCATCGGGCGTACGGCCCCGGGAGCACGGCCTCGGTAGCGGTGCCCTGGACGCGTTCAGCGCCGGGGCGGGCGGCGCCCTACAATGTCCGGCCCCCTGCTGTCCGGAATGCTGCCCATGACCGCGCCGTCCACGCCCGCCTGGTCGCTCGATCTCGCCCGCAAGACCTACTCCATCCCGCGCTGGGCGGACGGGTACTTCGATGTCGACGCCGACGGCCGCATGACCGTGCGCCCCGAGGGCGCCGACGGCCCGAGCGCGGCGCTCAGCGCCATCGTCGACCACGCCCGCGCCAGCGGCGCCAAGCTGCCGCTGCTGCTGCGCTTCCCGCAGATCCTCGGCGGCCGTCTGGCCAAGCTGCAGGCCGCCTTCGCCCAGGCCCAGCAGGACTGGGACTACACCGGCGGCTACACCGCGGTCTACCCGATCAAGGTCAACCAGCACGCCGGCGTGGCCGGCACGCTCGCCTCGCACGCGGGCGAGGGCTTCGGCCTGGAGGCCGGCAGCAAGCCCGAACTGATGGCGGTGCTGGCTTTGAGCCGCCCGGGTGGGCTGATCGTGTGCAACGGCTACAAGGACCGCGAATACATCCGTCTGGCGCTGATCGGCCGCAAGCTGGGCCTGCAGACCTTCATCGTGGTCGAAAAGCCCTCCGAGCTGTCGCTGGTGATGGAAGAAGCCAAGACGCTCGGCGTGACGCCCGGCCTCGGCGTGCGCATGCGCTTGGCCTCGCTGGGCGCCGGCAAGTGGCAGAACAGCGGCGGCGACAAGGCCAAGTTCGGCCTGTCCCCGCGCCAGGTGCTGGACCTGTGGAAGACCCTGCGCGATGCCGGCATGAGCGACTGCCTGGGCCTGCTGCATTTCCACATGGGCTCGCAGATCAGCAACGTGCGCGACATCGCCAACGGCATGCGCGAGGCCACCCGCTATTTCGTCGAGCTGTCCAAGTTGGGCGCGAAGGTCACCCATCTGGACGTGGGCGGCGGCCTGGGCGTGGACTACGAGGGCACGCGCTCGCGCAGCTACTGCTCGATCAACTACGGCGTGCACCAGTACGCCTCCAGCATCGTCCAGCCGGTCGCCGAGGCCTGCGCGGAGCACGGCATCGCGCCGCCACGGCTGGTGACCGAGTGCGGCCGCGCGATGACCGCGCACCACGCAGTGCTGATCGCCAACGTCTCCGAGGTGGAGCAGGCGCCCGAGGGCCGCGTGCCGCCCGCGCACGACGACGAGGCCACGGTGATCCGCCACCTGCGCGAGATCCACGCCGAACTCGACCAGCGCCCCGCGGTGGAGCTGTTCCACGAGGCCCAGCATCACCACAGCGAAGGTCTCGCGCTGTACGCGCTGGGCCAGATCGACCTCACCGCGCGCGCGCGCCTGGACGACCTGTTCTACGCCATCGCCCACGCGGTGCGCGCGCGCCTGACCTACGACGAAAAGAGCCACCGCGACCTGCTCGACGAACTCAACGAGCGCCTGGTCGACAAGTATTTCGTCAACTTCAGCCTGTTCGAGTCGATGCCCGATGTGTGGGCGATCGACCAGGTGTTCCCGATCGTGCCGATCGAGCGCCTGGACGAGCGCCCCGACCGCCGCGGCGTCATCGCCGACCTCACCTGCGACTCCGACGGCAAGATCGACACCTACGTCGAAAACGAAGACCTCGACACCTCGCTGCCGCTGCACGCGCCGCGGCCGGGCGAGCGCTACCGGATCGGCTTCTTCCTGGTCGGCGCCTACCAGGAAATCCTCGGCGACATCCACAACCTGTTCGGCGACACCGACGTGGTCGAAGCGCGCGTGGAGGCCGAGGGGTTCAAGCTCTCGCAGCAGCGCCGCGGCGACACCACCGACGTGATGCTCGACTACGTCGGCTACAAGCTCGACGACCTGCGCCGCATCTACAAGGCCAAGGTGGGCGCGGTGGACCTCACCAAGAGCGAAGCCGCGCGCCTGAACGAGGCGCTGGAAAACGGCCTGACGGCGTACACGTACCTGAGCGACGAGCCGTTGGGGTGAGCGCGATCGCGCGCCGCTTCCCGCACGCTGCTTTCGGCACGTGTTCTGAGACGACGGGCGCAATCCGCTGCGCCCGATCCGGCTAGGGTCGGATTCCGATCCTCGACAAGGAGAGTGTGGTGGCCAATATCCGATTCCGCATCGTCCGTCGTGCCTGTCTCTCGGTTCTCGCCGTCGGCGCGTTCGTCGCGGGCTTTTCCGCGTCTGCCGTCAGCACCACCTGCAGCTCGCGCTGCGAGCAGCGTTTCCAGGCCTGCCTGTCCAACGGCTTCCTGCCGCCGGCCACATGCGAGCGGAACTACGAGGGCTGCATGGACGTCTGCTACGTCTGACGTCAAGGCCCGAACACCATGGCCAACCCGCCGCGACCGGGTTCAGACCCGGGCGCGGCCGTCATGCAGCATCGCCACCTGCAGTTCGACGCGCTTGAGGGCGCGCAGGGTGCGGTTGGCCTGCAGCTGCGCGCCGAGGTAGCTCTTCATCATGCCGGCGCACTGGAAGGCCAGCACCGCCACCATGGCGTATTTCACCGCGATCAGGGTGTGGGTGGCCGACCACGCCAGCCAGAACGCGTAGACGCAGACCGCGAAGGCGATCAGGGCGACGGCGTAGGCCAACAACGAGGTCCAGCCCAGGCTGCCGCGGAACAGGCCGGTGGCCTGTGCGAAGTAGCCGGGTTCGGCGTGACGCGCCAGCAGGGCGCGGTCCTCCTCGCCCAGGGCGCGGGCGATGGCGGCGTCGAGGCCGGCGTCACCGCCGTCGACGTGGGTGCGATCAGGGGTCTTGTGCATCGTGTGCTCCTTCCAGGTGTGCGCGGAGTTTTCTGCGCGCGTGCATCAGCCGGGTCTTGACCGTGCCCGGCGGAACGTCGAGAGCAATGGAAATTTCAGCCACGCTCAGGTCTTCGAGATGGAACAGCGACAGGGCCGCGCGCTGCGCCGCGGGCAGGGTCTCCATCGCCGCACGGATGCGGGCGGCGTCGATGTCGTGCTCGATGGCGTCGGCGGCGGCGGAGGCATCGCCGTTGTCGACGGCATCGTCCAGCGCGGCCCACTGCGCGCGTTCGCGATCCGCCGTGCCGAAGCCGCGCTGGCAGCGGCGGGTGACGATGCGGAACGCCCATGCCGGGAACGCGACCACGTCGTCCAGACGCCGCAGGCCTTTCCAGATGTCGATCCACGCCTCCTGCACCAGGTCGGCAGCGCGCTCGGTGTGTCCGCTCAGCCGCCAGGCATGGCGCAGCAGCCGCGGCTGCCAGCGTGCGACCAGCCGCTCCCAGGCGGCACGGTCGCCAGCCCGTGCGCAGGCGACGAGGTATTCGTCGTAGATCCGCTCGCTGTCGCGCTGCACGTCCGTGCCCCTGTCCGTCGTCTGTGGGTCTGGAAGGAAGGTGGCGCGGAGCGGGCGGCCGGTTCAATCGCCCTGGCGTGTCTTCGCGGCCGCCGCACGCGCCGTGGCCGATGCGGCGTGAGCGGTGCCGGCGTGGCCGTCAGGCGCTGCCGGCGTCGTCATGCCGCAGGCGGATGTCGGCATAGCAGTCCGCGCAGACCAGGGCCATGGCATTGAATGCCATGAACGCGTCGGTCATCCCGTCCTCGCGCTCGAACATGGCCTCGCAGGCGAAACACCAGGCCTGCAGGTCGTCCGGGTCGGACGAGTTCTCGATGAAGCCGACCGGGCGGGTCTTCTCGACCAGCAGGTGCCGGCAGACGACGGCCGCCGTGCGGCGTTCGCCGTGCGTGTCGCAGGAGAGGGTGAGCGGGGCGTCGTCGTCGCTCACGGCACCGCGTCCCGCGCCACCTGAAGCCCCGCGAACGACTGCCGCACCGGCATCAGCTCGATGCGGTTGATGTTGAGGTGCGGCGGGAGGTTGGCGATCCACCACAGGGTCTCGGCGATGTCGGCGTCGGTGATGGGGTCCGCGCCCGCGTACAGCGTGTCCGAGGCGCTCTGGTCGCCGCCGGTGCGGACCAGGGTGAATTCGGTCTCGGCCATGCCCGGCTCGACGCTGGTCACGCGCACGCCGGTGCCGTGCAGGTCGCAGCGCAGGCCCAGCGAGAACTGGCTGACGAACGCCTTGGTGCCGCCGTAGACGTTGCCGCCGGTGTAGGGATAGGTGGCGGCGATCGAGCTGATGTTGATGATCGCGCCGCGGCGTTCGATGAGCGTGGGCAGCAGCGCATGGGTCAGCGTGGCGAGCGCGGTGACGTTGGTGTCGATCATCCGCTTCCACTGCGCCAGGTCCGCGCGCTGCGCCGGCGAGGTGCCGAGGGCCAGGCCGGCGTTGTTGATCAGCACGTCGATGCCGCGGGCCTCCTCGGGCAGCGCGTCCAGCGCCGTGCGCATGGCGGCCTCGTCGCGGATGTCGAAGGCCGCGGTGTGGATGCGGTCGTGGCCGAGCGATTCGGCCAGCGCATCGAGCCGCTCGGCGCGGCGTCCGGTGGCGATCACCCGCCAGCCGGCGCGGTGGAAACGGAGGGCGGTGGCGCGGCCGAAGCCCGAGGTGGCGCCGGTGACGAGGACGGTATGCATGCGGCGATTGTACGTGCCCGTCGCGCGATGGCGCTTGGCCTGCGGCACGGCAGACGCTGGCAGGCCGATCAGGCGGCGCGCCGGCTGCGATGGCTCCGCCCGCGGGTATGCGCGCGCGTATCGAGATGCCGGGCCAGCATCGCCTCGGCCAGGGCGGTCTCGCGCGTGGGCGCCCCCAGCGCACGCGCGCGTGCGATGCGCGCTTCCACCCGCCGCTCGTCCGGACAGGTCAGCAGCAGCTCGCGGATCGCCTCGCGCAGGGCCGCCTCGGCATGCAGGCGCTGCCGGCGCCGTTTGCGCCGGCGCAGCGGGGAGAGCAGGACATCGACCACCGGCCGCAGCAGTGCGGGGCGGAGCAGGGCGGCTTCGAAGGACATCGGCGGACTCCGCTTGGTGCAGGAGTATGCGCCGGGGACGTCTCACCCGCTGCGACCCTGGAAAGCCCTTGAAACATGCGAACGCGCGCGTTGTTCCGCTGGCGCGCGTGCGATCCGCGTTCGCGCGCGTGTGCGCCCGACCCGGTTCACTTCACCTTGATCGCCATCGCCTGCAGGCCGTTGGCGCTGAGGGCCTTGCGCGCGTCGGCCAGTTCGGTGGCGGTGCCGTAGGGCCCCATGCGCACGCGGTAGACGGTCTTGCCCTGGATCTGCGCCGATTCCACCCGCGCGCTGAGGCCCAGGAAGGCGATCTTCGCCTTCAGCGCCTCGGCATCGCCGGAGGCTTCGAACGCGCCGGCCTGCAGCAGGTAGCGCGCGTCGAGCGGTTCGGACGCGGTGGCGGTGCGCTCGGGCGTGGTGGCCGGCCGCGTGGCGGGCGCGGGGTCGGCGGCGTCGGGATTGCGGCCGCTGGCGGTGCCGCTGGCCGTGCCCGTGTCGGATGCCGGGCCATCGCCGGGGCCATCGATCGCCGGCGGCGGTGTCTCGCGCGCTTCGCGTTCGCGGCGGATGCGCTCGGCCAGTGCCTGCTGCTCGCGCTCCTGGCGCTGACGCTCGGTACGCTCGGCTTCGGCCTCCGCGCGGGCGCGGCGGTCGAGTTCGGCGTCGGTCAGCGGCGTTTCCTCACCGGACAGCACGCTGTAGAAGTCGTAGTCCTGCTCCTTCGGCGTCGCCGCGTCGGTGCCGGCGGGACGCTCCGGGCGCGCGCCGTCCTCGACGATGGGTGCATCGTCCTCGCTCTGCGCATCCATCGCCGGAGGGCGTGCGTCGGGATTGGGCGTGGGCTTGAAGAACCCGTCCGCGCTGCCCTTGCCGAGATACTGCGGGGCGAAGAAGAACACCGCCACGGTCAGGGCCACGCCCAGCACCAGCCAGGCCCAGCCGGGGATGCCGTCGCTGTTGCCGCCGCCGCCGCGACGGGCCTGTGATTTGCCGCGTTTGGCCGCCATCAGACCGCCTCCGCCTGGTGTGCCGCGTCGGCCGTGTCGGCCGCCGCATCGTCGAAGAACATTTCCTCCGGCGCGCTCACGCCCAGCAGGGCCAGGCCGTTCGCCAGCACCTGACGCACCGCGGTGCCGAGGGCGAGACGGGCGTTGCGGGTGTCGGCATCGTCGACCAGGAAGATGTGGCCGTTGTAGTAGGACTGGTAGGCCTGCGCCAGTTCCACCAGATAGGCCGCGATCAGGTGCGGCTCCAGCGTGCGGCCGGCGGTGTCCACCACTTCGGGGTAGCGCGAGAGGTCGATCAGCAGATCGCGCACCGAGGCGTTGTCGATGTCGGGCAGCTGCGCCAGCCCGGCGTCGAGATCGAACGACAGGCCGCGCGCGTCCAGCTTGCGCAGCACGCCGCAGGTGCGCGCATGCGAGAGCTGCACGTAGTACACCGGATTGTCGAGTGTCTGCGACCGCGCCAGGTCGATGTCGAACACCAGCTGCGAATCGGGCTTGCGCGCGATGAAGAACCAGCGCACCGCGTCGGCGCCGGTCTCGTCGATCAGGTCGCGCAGGGTGACGTAGCTGCCGGCGCGCTTGGAGAGCTTCACTTCCTGGCCGCCGCGCATCACCGTGACCATCTGGTGCAGGACGTATTCGGGGTACCCCTGCGGGATGCCGCAATCCAGCGCCTGCAGCCCGGCCTTCACCCGGGCGAGCGAGCCGTGGTGATCGGCGCCCAGCTCGGTGATCGCGCGCTCGTAGCCGCGCTGCCATTTGGTGAGGTGGTACGCCACGTCCGGCACGAAATAGGTGAAGGTGCCGTCGGACTTGCGCATCACGCGGTCCTTGTCGTCGCCGAAGTCGGTGGTGCGCAGCCACAGCGCGCCGCCCTCCTCGTAGGTGTGGCCACGGGCGATCAGCTCGCGCACGGTTTCCTCCACCTTGCCGTCGGCGTACAGCGAGGATTCCAGGTAAAACACGTCGAACGCCACCCGGAACGCGTCCAGGTCGAGATTCTGCTCGCGCCGCAACCAGGCCACGGCGAAGCGGCGGATGGCGTCGTAATCCTCGGGGTCGCGCGCGCCGGTGACGGTCTTGCCGTCCACTTCGACCGAGGCGCCGTCGAGATAGGCGCGGGCCACGTCGGCGATGTATTCGCCCTGGTAGAAGTCGTCGGACCAGCCGTCGCTGCCCGGGCCGAGGCCGCGGATGCGGGCCTGGGTGGACTTGGCGAGGTTTTCGATCTGCACGCCGGCATCGTTGTAGTAGAACTCGCGCTTCACCTGCCAGCCGTTGGCGTCGAGCACGCGCGCGATGCAGTCGCCGATGGCCGCGGCGCGGCCGTGGCCGACGTGCAGCGGGCCGGTGGGATTGGCCGAGACGTACTCGACGCCCGCGGTGCGCCCGGCCCCGGAGGCGTTGCGGCCGTACTCGGCGCCCTGCGCGTGCACCTGCCGCAGCTGGCGCTGCCACGCCGCGGCGGACAGGCGGAAGTTCAGGAAGCCCGGCCCGGCGATCTCCACCGCCGCGATGTCGTCGTTGGCCGGCAGCGCGTCGATCAGCGCCTGCGCGATCGCGCGGGGGTTCGATTTGGCCGGCTTGGCGAGGGTCATCGCCGCATTGCTGGCGAAGTCGCCGTGGCTGCGGTCCTTGGGGCGTTCGACCACGAAGTCGGGGGTGGCCAGATCGGCCGGAAGCACCCCTTGGGTGCGCAGCGCGTCGATGCCCTGTTCGATCAGGGCGCGGAGTTGGGATTTCACGGAGTTTTTCTTGCGTTCGCGGGGGCGGAGACAGACCCGGTAGTGTAGCCGAGGCGGGCAGGGGCGGGGCGGCGTGCGGGAGGGGGAGGGCGGGATGGAGTCTGGGCGCCTGGCTGGCAAAAGCAGGTCTCCCGCGATGCTCGGGACGACAACGGAGAGTGGCCGATGTCTCCGCATGTCTCGTCGTGCATCTGCAAAAGCGGAAGCGGATCCCTCCCCTCCCATGCGCGAGGGCTGAGGCAACGCGCTCGGGACGACATTGGCGGGGAACGTTGCAGGCAGTGGATGCCGTGCGTGTCACCGGGCCGCAAGGCTCACACCCATCCCCGCGCCGCCATCGACACCGGCGGGCCGTCGCCGATGATGAAGTGATCGAGCAGGCGGATGTCCACCAGGCCCAGGGCCTGTTTCAGACGGAGGGTGATGGCGCGGTCGGCGGCGCTGGGTTCGCCGTTGCCGCTGGGGTGGTTGTGGCCGACGATCACCGCCGCGGCGTTGTGGCGGATCGCCTGGCGCACGACTTCGCGCGGATGCACTTCGGCGCCGTCGACGGTGCCGCGGAACAGCTCCTCGAAGGTGATCGCCCGGTGGCGGGTGTCCAGGAACAGCACGGCGAAGACTTCGTGCGGAAGGCCGCGCAGGCGCTGGGCGAAGTAGCGCCCGGCGGCCAGCGGGTCGTCGAGCAGTTCGCCCCGTTGCAGGCCGGCGGCGAGAAAGCGCTGGCCGATCTCCAGCGCCGCGGCGAGCGCGCAGGCGCGGGCCGGGCCGATGCCGCGCAGGCGGATCAGCTCGGTCGGGCTGCGTTCGAGCAGCTGGCGCAAGGGCCCGTGTTCCTGCAGCAGCCGGCGGGCGCTGGCGACGGCGTCGCTGCCGCGCAGGCCGGAGCCGAGAAAGAGGGCCAGCAGTTCGGCGTCGGAGAGCACGGCGCTGCCGCGCCGCAGGAGTTTTTCGCGCGGACGTTCGTCCTTGGGCCAGTCGCGGATGTGCATGGGAGTGCCTTGGGCGGGAGTGAGGAGGGTGGCGTCGGATCCGGGGGTCGGGCGCGGGTGCGGGTGGCTTGCGGCCGCGCCCGGCAGCGAGCGGAGCGGCCGCGGGAATGCCGGGATGCGTCGCGGATGGCCGCGTGCCGGCGCCGTCGTTCCCTGCCATTCCACCTCTCGCCGCCGCCCTGCGCAGTCGGGCAAACCCGCGGCATCGGGTAAGCTGTCGCCCCAGTCCGTTGTCGGGAAACCCTGACCCCCATGCCCCAGTCCCTGTCCGGTCAACGCATCCTGCTCTGCGTCAGCGGCGGGATCGCCGCGTACAAGGCCATCGAGCTGGTCCGGCGTCTGCGCGATGCCGGGGCCGATGTGCAGGTGGCGATGACCGCCAACGCCCAGCGTTTCGTCGGTTCCGCCAGTCTGCAGGCGGTGTCCGGGCACCCGGTGCGCGACAGCCTGTGGGACGAGGCCGCCGAGGCGGCGATGGGCCATATCGAGCTCGCGCGTTGGGCCGACCGGGTGCTGGTGGCGCCGGCCACCGCGGATGTGCTGGCCCGCCTGGCCCACGGCATGGCCGACGATCTGCCGACCACCCTGTGCCTGGCGACCACCGCGCCGCTGGCGGTGGCCCCGGCCATGAACAACCGCATGTGGGAGCACCCGGCCACCCAGGCCAATCTGGCCACGCTGCGCGCGCGCGGAGTGGCGGTGATCGGCCCGGACGACGGCGCGCAGGCCTGCGGCGAATTCGGTCCCGGCCGCCTGCGCGAGCCGGAGGCCATCGTCGCCGCGCTGCAGGCGCTCGTGCGCGGCGAATTGCCCGAGCCGGAGCCCGACTTCGCCGGGCGCCGCATCGTGGTCAGCGCGGGCCCGACCTATGAGGACATCGATCCGGTGCGGTTCCTGGGCAACCGCAGCAGCGGCAAGATGGGTTTCGCCATCGCCGCCGCCGCCGCGCGCCGCGGTGCGCAGGTGGTGCTGGTGGCCGGCCCCGTGCATCTGCCCACGCCCGGCCGCGTGCAGCGCGTGGACGTGCGTTCGGCCACGCAGATGCACGAGGCGGTGATGGACGCCCTGCCGGCCGACGTGTACATCGGCGCGGCCGCGGTGGCCGACTACACGCCGCGCGAGGTGTCGCCGCGCAAGATCAAGAAGACCGCGGGCGAGGGCGGCAGCGTGTCGCTCGACACCCTCACCCTGGAGCTGGTGAGCACGCCCGACATCCTCGCCGAGGTGGCGGTGCATCCGCAGCGGCCCGAGGTGGTGGTGGGCTTCGCCGCCGAGACCGACGATGTCGAGCGTTACGCCCGCGCCAAGCTGCTGCGCAAGCGCCTGGACCTGATCGCCGCCAACCGCGTCGGCCAGGCGGGCTGCGGCTTCGAGAGCGACGAGAACACGCTGACCGTGATCTCCGCCGACGCGGTCCATGCCCTCGGCAGCGCCGCCAAGACCGATCTGGCCGACCGCCTGCTCGACATCGTCCGCGGGCGGCTGCCGGCATGAGTCCGCGTGCCCATGCGCTGCAAATGAAGCTGCTGGACGCGCGTTTCGGCGGCGAATGGCCGTTGCCGGCCTATGCCACCGACGCCAGCGCCGGGCTGGATCTGCGCGCCGCGATCGACGCGCCGCTGCCGCTCGCGCCGGGCGACACCGCCCTGGTGCCGTCGGGGCTGGCCATCCACATCGCCGACCCCGGCCTGTGCGCGGTGGTGCTGCCGCGCTCCGGGCTCGCTCACAAACACGGCATCGTGCTGGGCAACGGCACCGGCCTGATCGATGCCGACTACCAGGGCCCGCTGATCATCAGCCTCTGGAACCGCGGCCAGGACGCCTTCACCATCGCTCCGGGCGACCGCATCGCACAGCTGGTGCTGTTGCCGGTGGTGCGCGCCGAGCCGGTGGTGGTGGATGCGTTCGAAGACAGCGCCCGCGGCGCCGGCGGTTTCGGCCACACCGGACTGCGCTGAGCGGCGCCCATCACCACAGGAACCACGAGACCCATGGCGATTTCCCTCGGCAAGAAGCGCGAACCCGGTGCACGCAGGGCGCAGGCGGCGGACGCGTCGGAGCGCGTCTCCGGCCTCGACCAGCTGCGCGTCGCGCTGCGCGGCTCGCCGCAGCTCACCCTCGCCCTCTGCGGCGCCCTGCTGCTGCTGGGCGTGTGGCTGTGCTGGAACAGCGTCGCCCAGATCCGCCATCGCGGCATGCTCAGCGACATGGAGGGCGCGCGCAACAACGGCGGCCAGCTGGTCCAGCAGGCGCTGCGCCAGCACTTCAAGCGGCTGGAGGACGGACTGGCGGCGCCGGGCGTGAACGACGCGCTGCGCGCGGGCGATCTGACCCTGGCCGCCAAGCTGGCCGGTGCGCAGTGGCCGAATCTGGAATCGCTGGAAATCCTGCCGACGGATCTGAAGGACACCTATGCCGGCTTGTCCAAGGGCGGCTACGGCCGGGTGGCGGCGATCGAGGAAGCGCTCGCCGAGAACCGCGAGACCCATCTGATCACGCAGGGCATGGGCGGGCCGCGTCTGGCCCTGGCCGCGCCGGTGCGCGTGGACGCGCGGGTGGTCGGCGTGGCGAGCGCGATCCTGCCGCTGCGCGAGCTGACCTCGGGGCTGGACAGCGCCGCCCAGGTTTCCGGCACCTACCTGGGCCTCCGCCAGGGCGGCGTGACCGTGTGGGAGCGCGGCGAACAGGCGTATGCCGAATCCGCCGAACGCGCCTCGCAGGCGCTCAACGACTCTCCGCTGCGCATGGTCACCGCCGGGCCGGAAGCGCCGCGCCCGGTGTTCGGGCTGGGCGTGGTGCCGGCGCTGGCGGTGGGCCTGGGCTGCTTCCTGCTGGCCTATGTGCTGTGGCGGATGTCGCACAAGCGCCCGGCCGAAGCCGGCGGCGGCGAGCTGACGCCCACGCTGGCCGAAATGGACACCGCAGCGTCGGGCGAGAGCGAGCAGAAGGCCTTCGCCATCCGCGAACCGATCCGGCCCACGCCGGTGATGATCGACCGCGGCATCTTCCGCGCCTACGACATCCGCGGCGTGGTCGGGCAGTCGCTGGACCCCGGCATCGCCGAGTTGATCGGCCATGCGGTGGGCTCGCTGATGCACGAGCAGGGCCTGAAGGAAATAGTCGTCGGCCGCGACGGACGGCTGTCCGGGCCATCGCTGGTCGAGGGCCTGGTCTCCGGACTGATGCGCGCCGGCTGCGATGTCATCGACATCGGCATGGCGCCCACGCCGGTGATCTATTTCGGCGCCTACCACCTGCGCACCGGCTGCTGCATCTCGGTGACCGGCAGCCACAATCCGCCGGACTACAACGGCTTCAAGATCGTGGTCGGCGGCGAAACGCTCTCGGGCGACGCCATCGTCGACCTCTACACGCGCATCGCCGAGGACCGGCTGTACAGCGCCGGCGAGCGCGGCACGGTGAGCGTGCGCGACATCGGCATCGACTACGTCCAGCGCATCGCCTCCGACGTGCAGCTCGGCCGCCCGCTGCGGGTGGTGGTGGACGCCGGCAACGGCGTGGCCGGCGAGCTCGGCCCGCGCGTGCTCGAAGCGATCGGCGCCGAGGTCGAGGAGCTGTTCTGCGAGATCGACGGCACCTTCCCCAACCATCACCCCGACCCCAGCGAGCCGCACAACCTCGCCGACCTGATCGAGATGGTGAAGCGCTGCGACGCCGACGTGGGTATCGCCTTCGACGGCGACGGCGACCGCCTGGGCGTGGTCACCCGCGACGGCGAGAACATCTTCGCCGACCGCCTGCTCATGCTGTTCGCCGCGGACGTGCTGGAGCGCAATCCCGGCGCCATGATCGTCTACGACGTGAAATGCACCGGCCGCCTGCCCGGCCATATCCTGCGCCACGGCGGCAGCCCGCTGATGTGGAAGACCGGACACTCGCTGATCAAGTCCAAGATGCGCGAGACCGGCGCCGAGCTGGCCGGCGAGATGAGCGGTCACTTCTTCTTCGCCGAGCGTTGGTACGGGTTCGACGACGGCATCTACGCCGCCGCGCGCCTGCTGGAAATCCTCGCCGCCGCGCCGGAAGAGCCGGACGAAGTGCTCAAGGCCCTGCCCAAGGGCGTGTCCACGCCGGAGATCAAGGTGGACGCACCCGGCGGCGACCCGCATGCGTTCGTCGAACGCTTCTGCAGCGCGGCACAGTTCGAGGGCGGCCGGGCTTCGACCATCGACGGCCTGCGCGTGGACTGGCCGGACGGCTGGGGCCTGGTGCGCGCCTCCAACACCACGCCGGTGCTGGTGCTGCGCTTCGATGCCGACACCGAACAGGCGCTGGCGCGCATCCAGGGCGAGTTCCGCACCCGCCTGCTGGCGATCAAGCCGGATCTGCAGCTGCCGTTCTGAGCGCATGCGGCCCGGCCCGACGACGGTGCCGGGCGGGTAGGCGTGGATTCGCCGTGAGCGTCGGGCCCTGTCGCCGCTGGCCCCGGCCGGGCCGGCGTCTACCCGGTCGGCGTCTGTCGGCCGCGGATCCGATGCTTGAAAGGTCGGGGCGGCGCGGATCGCATGCGGCTCATGCGTGCCCGCCTTGCCCGGGCTCGGCCTCCCCGTGCCTGCTCGTCCCTGGCGTGGTTCCCCCGGCTTGGCTCACCCGGCTTGGTTCACCCAGGCCTGGTCCGCCCGGGCCCCGACCGCCCGGGACCGTGGGTCAGATGCCGCCGGTGGTGCGCGAGTTCGCGCTCTGTTTCAGCTCGCGGTAGCGCTGGAGCACCTGTTGATACTCCGCATCCAGCGCGATGCGTTCCTCGCGCTGGCGCACCACGTTGTCCTGCAATGAGCGCAGTTCCAGGCGCTGGGTCTGGATCTTGTCGGCGAGCGCCTTGCTGACCGGCTGCGACGACAGCTCGTTCTCGTTGGCCTGACGCAGCAGGGTGACCAGGCTCTTGCGCAGGTTCTGCAGCGCGAGGGCCGAGGATTTCAGGGACTCGTCCAGCAGCTCGAAGCGGGTGCCGTAGGAGCGCGCCAGCTCCTCTTCGCTGGAATACGACACCACCATCGCCATCTCGCGCTGCGCGGCCCGCGCCTGCGCCTCGGCCGTGCTGCGCTCGCGGTCGCGCTCCGCCTGCTCCTCGGGGGTGAGCGCGCGCTCGACTTCGCGCACCGTCATGCCGCTGGTGCGGTTGATCTCGGTGCGCTGCCGGTCCACCACCGACGGCGGCAGTGCATCGCTGCACACCCGGTTGCCGCCCTCGTTCCAGCAATACAGCTTGCCCGGTGGTTCCTTGTTGGCCTGGGCGGCGACGCCGGTGGCCGTGAAGGCCAGCGCCAGCGCGAGCAGGCGCATGGCGGGACGGCGCGCAGGCGCCGGCCGTGGGCGATGGATTGGGCTGGTCATCGTGCCGTCCCCCCGGGCGGTGTGGAAGCGGAGTCGTGGCGGCTGCCGTCGCCGACCCCGTATCGGGCGCGATAGGCCAGCAGACGCTCACGCTGCGCCAATAGTTCCGCGGATGCCCCAGTGAACGCAAGCAGATCGTCCAGCCCGGCCACCGCGATCACCGGCGTGCCGGTCTCCGCGGCCACCGCCTGCGCGGCCGAGCGCGGGTCGTCCTCGCCGGCCACTTCCTGCCGGTCGAGCGCGATCGCGATGCCCGACGGCGTGCCGCCCGCCTCGCGGATCAGCCCGAGCGCATGGCGGATCGCGGTGCCCGCGGTGATCACATCGTCGACGATCAGCACCCGGCGCCCGGCCAGCGGGGCGCCGATCAGCAGCCCGCCCTCGCCGTGGGCCTTGGGCTCCTTGCGGTCGAAGGCCAGCGGCAGGTCGCGTCCGCGCCGGGCGTACGCGCAGGCCAGCGCGGTCGCCAGCGGGATGCCCTTGTAGGCCGGGCCGAACAGGAGATCGAAGTCCACCCCGGCCGCGTCGATCGCATCGGCGTAGCACTCGGCCAGTCCGGCCAGCGCCGTGCCGGAGTCGAACCGCCCCGCATTGAAGAAGTACGGGCTGCTGCGTCCGGACTTGAGCGTGAAGTCGCCGAAGCGCAGGGCCTCGACGCGCAGGGCGAGCTGCAGGAAACGGGTGCGATGGTCGGTCACGTGAGGCCGGGGTCGGGATGGGGTGGGGATGGGTGGATCTTCCACCGCGAATCGTAATGGCTGGGGGCGCCGAAGTCCCGGACGGCGTGCCTTGGGTGGGCCGATCCGCTAGGCTGCGGGCAGCGCCGCCGCCATCGCGTGCCGCGCCCGCACTCCCGCATCACCCACTCCGGATCCCCATGCGCATCATCAGCTTCAACGCCAACGGCCTGCGTTCGGCCGCCACCAAGGGTTTCTTCGACTGGTTCCGCGCGCAGGACGCCGACGTGCTGTGCGTGCAGGAGACCAAGGCCCAGGAGCACCAGCTGGCCGCGCCCGAGCTGCAGGCGGATGGTTACCGCAGCTGGTTCAAGGACGCGATCACCAAGAAGGGCTACAGCGGCGTCGGCATCTACAGCCGGCGTGAGCCGGACGAGGTGCGGACTTCGCTCGATTGGGCCCCGTTCGACGACGAAGGCCGCTATATCGAGGCACGTTACGGGAACTTGAGCGTGGTGTCGTTCTACATCCCGTCGGGCTCGTCCGGCGAGCTGCGGCAGGGCTTCAAGTTCGAGGTGATGGCCTGGCTGCGGCCGATCCTCGACGCCTGGCTGGCCTCCGGCCGCGACTACGTGCTGTGCGGGGACTGGAACATCGTCCGCGCCCGCAACGACATCAAGAACTGGACCTCCAACCAGAAGAACTCCGGCTGTCTGCCCGAAGAGCGCGCCTGGATGAACGGCCTGATCGCCGACGCCTGCGGCGACGGCAGCCCGCAGCCGGCCGAGGGCTGGGCCGACACCTACCGCGTCCTGCACCCGGAAGGCACCGACTACACCTGGTGGTCCCAGCGCGGCGCCGCCCGTGCCAAGGACGTGGGCTGGCGGATCGACTACCAGCTGGTGACCCCGGGCCTGCGCGACGCGGTCCGCGCCTGCGCGGTGCACAAAGAGCCGAAGTTCTCGGATCATGCGCCGTATGTCGTCGATTACGATGTGAAATCTGCATGATGAGCGAGATTCAAGCCACTGCGCCCGAGGCAGCACCCGCCCCGCGCCCGTCGCCGCGCCGCCCGGGCTGGCGCGACGTGCTGCACGGCCTGCGCCAGCGCAAGGTGGCGGTGATGCTGCTGCTCGGCCTCTCGGTCGGCCTGCCGTTCATGCTGGTCGGCAACACCATGGGCCTGTGGCTGCGCGAGGGCGGCATCGAGCTGACCACGATCGGCTTCCTGTCGTGGGTCGGCATCATGTATTCGATGAAGTTCCTCTGGGCGCCGGTGATCGACAAGGTCGATGTGCCGGTGCTCGGGCGGCTGCTCGGCCACCGCCGCGGCTGGATGCTGCTGGCGCAGGCGGTGGTCGCGGCCGGCCTGTTCGGCATGGCCCTGACCACGCCGCAGGGCGGGTTGGTCGCGTTCGCGGTGCTGGCCCTCGTGGCGGCCTTCGCCTCGGCCACCCAGGACATCGTGATCGACGCGTGGCGCATCGAGAGCGCCGACGACGGCGAGGAGTTGTCCCTGCTCAGCGCCGCCTATCAGCTCGGCTACCGGTTCGCGCTGCTGCTCACCGACGCATGGATCCTGGTGATCGCGGCCCGGATCGGCTGGGTGGCCTCGTACGAGCTGATCGCCGGTCTGATGGGCCTGGGCATGATCGCGGTGCTGTTCGCGCGCGAATCGCGCAAGCCTGTGGTCGGGCCGGTGGTGGCGCTGCCCGATTCGCGCGATGGGCGGCTGGGGGTCTCGGACGGGATGGTGATGCGCTGGCTGCTGGCCCTGGTGGTCGGTCTTGGCGGCATCGTCTACCTCGTCGCCGCGCACAATTTCTGGGGCAAGGGCTGGGACTGGGGCGATGCCGCGTTCGCGGCAGGTGTGTCGCTGGCGGTGTGGCTGCTGGTGCGCCCCGACCGCAGCGGCGCGCCGGTGCGCGATGCCACCTGGTCGCGGCCGCTGGTGCGGCCGCTGCTGCGTTTCTTCGACGCCGCCGTCGGCCCGCTGCTGATGTTCTTCCGCGACCACGGCAAGGTGGCCCTGCTGATGCTGCTCGCCATCAGCCTCTACCGGTTGCCCGACTTCGTGATGGGGCCGATGGCCAACCCCTTCTACAACGACATCGGCATCGCCAAGGACACCGTCGGCACCGTTCGCGGCAGCATCGGCTGGGTGGCGACCACGGTCGGCATCGTGATCGCCGGGCTGAGCGCGCTGCGCCTGGGGTTCGTCACCACACTGATGATCGGCGCGGTGGTCGGCCCCGCGTCCAATCTGGCCTTCGCGTGGATGGCATGGAACGGCGCGGACCTGCAGACCTTTTCCATCGCGATGGCCATCGACAACTTCTCGCAGGGCTTCGCCGGCGTGGCGCTGATCGGCTACATGTCCAGCCTGACCTCGCTGGGCTACACCGCCACCCAGTACGCGCTGCTCAGTTCGTTCTACGCGATGCCCGGCAAGTTCCTGAAGGGCCTGTCCGGCGCGGCGGTCGACGCGCTGGCGACCACCCAGCCTCTGGTCGATGCCTATGCCTGGTTCTTCGTCGGCACCGCGCTGATCGGCATACCGGCGCTGCTGCTCTGCCTGTGGCTGGTGCGCCACGCGGCGCGAACGGCCCAGGCACAGGCCTCGGCAGGCGAGGCACCCGCTTGACCGACCTCGTTCTCCGCGACATCCACCCCCGCCTCGCCGCCCGCATCCGCAAGGTGGCCGAGGCCAACGGCTGGACCCTGCACGACACCATCCTGCACCTGCTCGAGCGCGGGCTGTACGCCAGCGAGGGCGGCGCACTGCGTTTCGACAGCCGCGAATCCGACGTGCTGCAGTCGGCCGTGGCGGCGCTGGAGGCGGTGCCGAACGACCCCGGCTTCTCGTTGATCGGGCGCGTGGCCGGCGCGGACGATGCCGAGGACGCGCGTGCCGACATGACCGAGGAGGATTTTCTGCGCGAGCTGGATGCCGCCGCGGCGGGGGTGCGGCCGGGTGGAGGCGGCGAGGCAGGGTGAACCTGCCGCGCGCATGCCAGCTCTGCTGCCGGGTCGATGCGTGGCCACCCCCGATGTCGTCCCGTGGTGTCGTCGATCCGCGGATTGCGGTGTTTGACTCGCCGCCCCGGGCCCTCTAGCCGGCACCCGCTTCCCGCTCCAGCAACACCCGCTTGCGCGGCAGGCCCCAGCGGTAGCCGCCCGGTGCGCCGTCGCCGCGGATGATGCGGTGGCAGGGCACCAGCACCGCGAGGCGGTTGCGTGCGCAGGCGCCGGCCACGGCGCGGGCGCCGGTGGGCACGCCCAGCTCGGCGGCCAGGGCGGCGTAGCTGCGGGTGTCGCCCGCAGGGATGCGCATCAGCGCCTCCCAGACCCGGGTCTGGAACGCGGTGCCGATCAGCTCCAGCGGCACCGCGGCCTCGGGCGCGCGGCCGGCCAGGGTCGCGGCGATCGCCTGCACCCGCGGCGCCAGCCAGTCGTCGCGGCCGGCTTCCACCGACTGCAGCCGCGCCTGCGGAAATTCGCGACGCAGGCCGGCGGCCAGGGCCGCGTCGTCCTCGCCTAGCTCCACCGCGCAGATGCCGCGCGCGGTGGCGGCGATCAGCGCCCGGCCCAGCGCGGTGTCGATGCAGCTGTAGCGGATCTCCTCGCCCGCACCGCCGGCGCGGTAGCGCGCCGGGGTCATGCCCAGCCGCGCCGCGCCGTGCTCGTACACCCGCGAGGGCGAACCGTAGCCGGCGTCGTACAGCGCCGCGCTCACCTCGCTGCCCTCGCGCAGCGCGGCCTTGAGCGTGCCGAGCTTGCGCTGGGCCAGATATTCCGCCGGGCTCAGCCCGTAGCGCGCCCGGAACCGGCGCTGCAGGTGCGAGGGGCTGAGGCCGACGGCCGTGGCCAGCGCGGCCAGCGTGGGCTCGCCCGCATCGAGCAGGCGGCAGGCATGCGCGAGCGGGTCGTCGATGGAGGCGGAGCGGGCGGGCGGGGTGGAGCGGGGCATGGCGGTTGGTGTACCGAGGTGTGATATGGGCACCCTACGCCGCGTGTGGAGGGCGCGCTATCCGGATGTTGCGCCGTGTCGCGGGTCAGCCGATCCATCACCGCCGCATGCGCATCGTCTGTCGCCGCTTCCGGCGAGGGTGAGACACCCGATGATCGAGCGCTCCTGGGGCTCGGTGCAAAGCCGCAGCCAAACACAGCTAAACGGGACGACCACCCAGTACCCGGCACACTGTCGTCCCGAGGCGCAGCCGAGGGACCTGCTGTTCCCGAGACCCTTCGACGGCGTGCCCCGCAGATGCGCGAACGGCGGGCCGAGGCCCGCCGTTGCGGTCGAACTCGGGGGCCGGAAGGCCCGCGGCAGGGCGTCGCTGCTGCAGTCGCGGCTGAAGCCGATCCTACGGCCGCCGTGCGGCCATTGCCGCCATGGCTACTGCGCCCACTGCACCGGCGAACGGGTTTCCGGCAGCACCCGCGCGGTGAGCTGGCTGTCGGCATCCAGCACCTGGATGGCATCGGCCAGAATCGCCGCGGATTCGCGCAGCAGCGGGTCGGGGCGGTCCTCGGCGGCCTTGTCGCGGGCGGCTTCGGCGACCACGTTGCGCTCGTTGGCGGTCAGGCCGTCGTCGGTCTCCTCGGCCAGCGGGTCGAGCGCCAGACCGAGCGCCTTGCGCTGCTCCTGGCGCTGCGTGCGCTTGGCGGCGTCGCGGTCGCGCTCGGCGCGGCGCTCGGCTTCGTTCAGGGACACCCACTTGCGATCACGCTCCTCGCGGAACTGCGCCACGTCCTCGGCCCACCAGCGGAATTCCGGGTCCTCGGCGATGCGCGCCTTGTGCCGGGTGTCCAGCGTAGGCAACAGGCCGGCGAAATCGCCATAGCGGGTGTGCGGCACGGCGGCGATCTTGTCCCAGGGCAGGGCGTTGTCGTAGGTGCTCTCGCCGTATTCGCTGGCGTCCACGCTCACCGGGAACTGGATGTCCGGCACCACGCCGCGGTTCTGCGTGCTGCTGCCGCCGGGCAGGAAGAACTGCGCCACGGTCAGCTTCAGGTGCCCGTAGGGCTTCTCCGGACGGTTGAGCAGCAGATCGTCGAGGTTCAGCAGGTTCTGCACCGTGCCCTTGCCGTAGGTGGTCTCGCCGACCACCAGGCCGCGGCCGTAGTCCTGGATGGCGCCGGCGAAGATCTCCGAGGCCGAGGCCGAGGCGCGGTTGATCAGCACCGCCAGCGGACCGTCCCAGGCCACGCCGGGGTCGCGGTCGGCTTCCACGCTCACCTTGCCGCGGGTTTCCTTCACCTGCACCACCGGGCCGCGGTCGATGAACAGACCAGTCAGCTCGACCGCTTCGGTCAGCGACCCGCCGCCGTTGTTGCGCAGGTCGATCACCACGCCGTCCACGCCCTGTTCGCGGAAGCCCCGCAGCAGCTTGGCGGTGTCGCGGGTGGCCGAGGCGTAGTCGTTGCTGTTGCGGCGACGGCCCTCGAAATCCTGATAGAACGCCGGCAGCTTGACCACGCCGATCCGCCGCGCGGGTGCGCCGTCGGCGCCGGGAATGGTCAGCACCTCGCCCTTCGCCGCCTGTTCTTCCAGGCGGATCTTGGCGCGCTTGAGCACGATCCGGTTGGGCTGGCTGTCCAGCACCGCTTCGGCCGGCACGATGTCCAGACGCACCAGCGTGCCCTTCGCGCCCTTGATCTTGTCGACCACGTCGTCGATGCGCCAGCCGATCACGTCCTCCACCGGGCCTTCGCCGCCCTGACCGACACCGACGATGCGGTCGCCCGGCTCCAGCTTGCCGCTGAGCGCGGCCGGGCCGCCCGGAATCAGCTCGCGGATCACGATCACGTCGTCCTGCTTCTGCAGCTGCGCGCCGATGCCTTCCAGCGACAGCGACATGCTCTGGTTGAAGCGCTCGGCCGCGCGCGGGTCGAAGTAATCGGTATGCGGGTCGATCGCGCCGGTGTAGGCGTTGATGAAGCTCTGGAACGCGTCGCTGCCGTTGAGCTGCGAGACGTTGGTGACGATGTTGGCGTAGCGCTTGTCGAGGGTCTTGCGGATCTCCTCGGGCTGCTTGCCGGCCATCTTCAGGCGCAGCCAGTCGTTGCGCACCGACTGCTTCCACAGCATGTCCAGTTCGGCGGCATCGGTGGCCCAGGGCGCGTCCTCGCGGTCGTATTCCCAGCGGTCGTTGCCGGTGAAGTCGAAGATGTCCTGCTTCAGCAGGCTGCGCGCATAGCCCACGCGCTCGTTCACCCGCTGCTGGTAGAGCTTGAAGATCGAGAACGCCGGGTCGACATCGCCGCTGCCGATGGCCTCGTCCAGGCGCTCGCGGTCGACCGACATCGCGGCCACGTCGGCGGCGGTGAAGAACAGCTTGCCGCCGTCCAGCGCTTCCAGATAACGGTCGAAGACTTCGGCCGACAGCGCGTTGTCCAGCTTGCGCGGCCGATAGGCGAAGCTGCTGCCCGACAGCAGGCCCTGGACCAGCCGCGAGGCGGCGGTCTGCTCGGGAGTGGGTCCGCCGGCTTCGGCCTGGGCGGTGGTCATCCACGCGACCGAGGCCGACAGGGCCATGGCCAGCAGCGAAACGGGAAGCAGCTTGGCGAAAGTGTTCATGACAGTCTCGGACGTGGACGCACGCGATGCGGATGCACCGCGTGCCGGGATGGCCGAAGTCTGGCTTCGGGCCGTCGACCCAGACTACACCCGGTGCCGGGCGTGGGGATGAACCCCGTCGCAGTTCGCCATCGCGCGGCACGTGCGCAGTCCGTGATCGCTCCGACTCCGGACTCTACCGGAAGTTTCAGACACCGCACCGGGTCTGAAGTCATCGCCGATGGAAGGTTGCGATCCGATGATGTCCGGAACTTGCGTTGCGGCCGCCTGCGGAATGCACGGCGGCATCGCACGGTGCCGTGTGCGTGCAATGCACGCACCGGCAAGCGGGCAGTGCGGTCAGTCGGCGACGACGCCGGCTTCGGCCGCCTGGCGGTCGGCGTGGTAGGAGCTGCGCACCAGCGGGCCGGAGGCCACGTGGGTGAAGCCGAGGCTCATGCCGTAGTCCTCCAGCGCCTTGAACTCGTCCGGCGTCCAGTAGCGCAGCACCGGGTGGTGGTGCGCGCTGGGCTGCAGGTACTGGCCGATGGTCACCATGTCCACGTCGTGCGCGCGCAGGTCGCGCAGGGTGGCCTGCACCTGTTCCATGGTCTCGCCCAGGCCCAGCATGATGCCGCTCTTGGTGGCGACCTCGGGATGCTGTGCCTTGAAGCGCTGCAAAAGTGTCAGCGACCACTGGTAGTCCGCGCCCGGGCGCACGTTGCGGTACAGATCGGGCACGGTCTCGAGATTATGGTTGAACACGTCCGGCGGGCTCTCCGCCAGGATCTCCAGCGCCCGGTCCATGCGGCCCTTGCCGCGGAAGTCGGGGGTGAGGATCTCGATCCGGGTCAGCGGGCTGCGCGCGCGGATGGCGGCGATGCAGTCGACGAAATGCCGGGCGCCGCCGTCGCGCAGGTCGTCGCGGTCGACGCTGGTCACCACCACGTACTTCAGGCCCATGTCGGCGATGGTGCGCGCCAGGTTCTCGGGTTCCTGCGGGTCGGGCGGCTTGGGCCGGCCGTGGGCCACATCGCAGAACGAACAGCGCCGGGTGCAGACCTCGCCGAGGATCATGAAGGTGGCGGTGCCGTGGCCGAAGCACTCGTGGATGTTCGGGCAGCTGGCCTCCTCGCAGACCGTCACCAGCCGGTTTTCGCGCAGCTTTTCCTTGAGCCTGGCCACCGCATTGCCCGAGGGGATGCGCACGCGGATCCACGAGGGCTTGCGCAGCACCGGCGCATCGGCGAACTGCACCGGCGAGCGCGCGATCTTGTCGCCCGCCACCTGTTTGACGCCCGGCTCCAGCGTGGAGGCAGGCGTCGGCTCGGCGACGACGGCGAGCGGGATCGACTTGGAAGCGGTGGTATCCGGCATGGTGGCGGGCCTGATCGGCGTGGGCGGTGTGGAGGGGCGGGCGGTGATGCGCCGTGGATGTTGCGGACCAGGCGCCCGATGCCGGGCCGCCTGGCGTTGACGGCGGGGCGTCGACGCGTGCGATCAGGCGTACGCCGAGAGATCCGGTGCGGATGCGGCCTGTGGTGCCAGGCCGAACTGCTCGGCGAGGTGTTCGACCAGCGCGGGCTTCACCGCATCCAGGCTGCCCGGGCCGCCCAAGTCTAGCATCGCGGTCACCGCCAGCCCGGCGTAGCCGCAGGGGTTGATCCGGCGGAACGGCTCCAGGTCCATCGCGATATTGAAGGCCAGCCCGTGGTAGGTGCAGCCGCGGCGCACGCGGATGCCCAGCGCCGCCACCTTGGCCTCGTTCACGTACACGCCCGGCGCGCCGTCGCGGCGCACGGCGTGGATGTTCCAGTCGCCGAGGGTGTCGATGATCGCCTGCTCGATGCGGCAGACGTAGTCGCGGATGCCGATCTTCAGCCGTTTCAGGTCCAGCAGCGGGTAGGCCACGATCTGTCCGGGGCCGTGGTAGGTCACCTGCCCGCCGCGGTCGACCTTGATCACCGGAATGTCGCCGGGCATCAGCACGTGTTCGGGCTTGCCGGCCTGGCCGAGGGTGAACACCGGGTCGTGCTCGACCAGCCACAGCTCGTCGGGCGTGTCGGCGTCGCGTGCGTCGGTGAAGGCCTGCATCGCCCGCCACACCGGGCCATAGGCCTGGCGGCCGAGGTCGCGCAGCAGGGCCGGGCGGGCGCTGGCGGGGGTCGAGGCGAAGGGCGTGGTGCCGGTTGCGGTCATGGTCGGCTCAGCGCAGGCGCAGGGCGATGTCGCCATCGCCGAGGAAATCCAGCATGCGCCGCGCGCGCGGGTCGGACGAGCCGAGCACGCGCAGCAGGTCCAGCGCCTCCGCCTCGGACTCGACGTTGGCCAGCGCGCTGCGGCCGTGCAGGGTGGGAATGTCGGCGAAGCCCATGTTCCAGTCGGCGAACAGGCGCTGCGTCAGCGGCCCGTCGCTTTCCACGGTCACCTCGGTGTGCCGCGGGTCCTCGGCGATCCGCGAAAACATCGGTTCGACCTCCGCGCGCGGGCCTTCGAGCAGCTGGATGAAGCGATGGCCGTGGTGCAGCAGCAGGCCGGTGATCCCGGCGCGGCGGTTGTGGTCGCGCGCGTCGAACAGCAGCTTCAGCATGTCCGCCGCTTCCATCTCGTAGCTTTCGCGACTGACGTAGAGCACATGCCATAAATCGCCAGGGTCGGTGTTCTGGTTCATGCGCGTCCTCCTTGACGGCGATGATCGCGAAGGTGGCACGCCCGACGCGTGGCGTTCACAGGGTCCACTTCACATCGGGATCGGCGCGCAGCGTCGCGTGCGCGGCTTCGTACATCACGCGCGAGGTCGCGCGGAAGCTCAGGCGGATCGACACGAACCGCCCGCCGGAGGAGCTGCGCCCGGCCACGGTCTCGCGCAGCACCTCGATGCCCGCGGCCTCCAGCAACTGCGGCACGCGGTCCTCCAGCCCGGCATCGGCCCGGCCCATCGCGGTGATCTCGAACACGCCGGGGAACTGGAAGCCGTGGTCGGGGTTGTCGGAGGAGATGTCCATGCGCCGATTATGGCGGCGCGGACCGCCGAACCCAAGCCGGGGCGCCACCCGGTCGCGACCGGCCTTTACCCGGCCGCCGGGGGCCGGGGCGCGCTCAGTTCCACGTCGCCAGCCGGTCCGGATCCAGGCCGCCGACCTCGAACACGGCGGTGACCTTGCCCGCCCCCTTGCCGGGGAACTCCACCGAGACCGTCCGTGCGGGCGTGTCCTCGCCTGCGCCGGCCTCCTTCACCAGCCGCCACATCCGCTTTTCGTCGTCGATGAACATCGCGATGGCCTCGTCGGTGTCCGGCCGGGTGCCGGGCAGCGAAACCGGTGCGGCATCGCCCACGGTCACCTTCACCCGGCAGCCGCCGTAGCAGTCGAAGTCGCCGTCGTTCAGCACCAGATAGCTGCTGCGCCCCCAGGACGGGTGGTCGCGGAAGATCAGGCGCACCGGGGTGGTGCCGGTGCCGCCCACGTCGATCTCGTCCTTCGCGTAGATCGACGCCGACAGTTGCTGGCCGCCGGGCACGCCCTGGCTGTCGTAGGCCCAGAGGGCGGCCAGCCGCTGGGCTTCGCGCGCGGCGCCTGCCCTGGCCTTGATGCCGTCGTATTCGGTGCGGATGCGTGCGGCAGCGGCGCTGTCGGGATGGTCGTGGAGCAGCAGGTCGGCCAGCGACTTGGCGGTACGCCAGTCTTCCGCCGCCACCGCGCCGTCGACCGCGGCGGCGGCCTGCTCGGCCGCCTGTTCCTTCGCCGCGGCCTGGGCCGCTGCGGCGGCGCGCTCGGCCTCGGGGTCGCTGCAGGCCGTCAGCGCAAGCGTGAGTGCGAATGCGAATGCGGTCGGCGCCCGCACGCGCAGCGGCGCCGGGGGCGGGTGGAGCGGTCGGAGACGTGGCATGGTCCTGTGGTCCGGTTCGTTCGCGTGGCGGCCCTCGGCGGGCCCTGGTGATCCGTGTTGCGTATCCGTGTTGCGCATCCGTGCCGCCTGTCCGTGCTGCCTATCCGCGCTGCTGCGGCTGCGCGCGTTCCACCAGCATGATGACCGCCTGGGCGACCTCGCCGGGGCGTTCCATCGGCGACATGTGCCCGCAGTCGTCCAGCAGCACCTGCCGCGCCTGAGGTATGCGCTCCGCATAGGCCTGCATCGCGCTGGGGTCGATCACCGCGTCCTGCGCGCACCACAGCAGCAGGGTGGGCTGGGTGATGCTCTCGGCCGCTTCGCCGGGCAGGAAGCGTTCGCCGCTGCGTCCGATGCGTTCCAGCACCGCCTGTTCGAACTCGGCCTGCGTGCGGCGCTGGGCGATGTAGAAATACGAGCCCGGCCATGGAATCGAGGGTGCGGCGCTGCGGTCGTGGAACACCGCCTCCATGTACCGCTGCAGCGACGCGGCATCGTCAACCACGAACGGGTTGTCGCCGCCCAGCACGCCCAGGCCGAACGCGTTCTCCGCGAAGGGCACGCCGGAGGCGTTGAGCAGGCCCACGCGCGCGATGCGTTCGGGTGCACGCGCGGCGGTGAGCGCGGCGATGCCGCCGCCCATCGAATGGCCGAGCAGGGTCACCGGCGTCTTCGAGACCGCCGCCACGAAGGCATCCACCCGCGCGCTCTGCGCCAGGTAGCCGTAGTCCTCGCCCTCCACGCGCTCGCTTTCGCCCCAGCCGGGGAGGTCGGGCATCAGCAGCCGGTACTTGCCGCGCAGGCCCTGCGCCAGCCGGTACCAGTTTTCCTTGCCGCCGGTGAAGCCGTGGATCATCACCACCGTCGGCGCATCGGCGCGGTCGGCGGGCAGTTCCACGTACACCACGCGCTGCCCGTCGATCTCGACGGCATGCTTGTCCGCATCCAGCGCCCAGCGCTGGCGTTCGAGTTCCGCCTGCACCGCCAGCCCCGGGTCGCGCCAGAGCGCGACCACCAGCGCCAGCAGCACGAGGCCGGCGACGCCGTTGGCGATCAGAAACGCCCGCCTGCGGCCCGCGCGGGGCGGCGTGTCGCCCTGGGGACTCATGCGCTCACCGGCCCGGCGTGCCGGCCGGAGCCGGGTTGGAGGCATCCACCGAAGACGTCGGCACGTTGGTCGCAGGCTCCGCATCCGGATCCGGCGCCGCCTGCGGCGCCACCGGCACCGGCTTGGCCTCGGCCAGCACCTTCTCCACCGAGCCGGTGGTGATGGGGTGATAGCCCGGGCGCGCCTTCTCGAAGGTCTCCTTCGCCAGCGCGAAGCCCGGTTCGGTCGCCACCAGCGCCTCGTAGGTCGGCATGATCAGCTTGCGCCGGCCGATGCGCTGCAGGAACGCGGCGATCGCCTCGTTGGCCTGGGTATACCCGCTGCGCACCGCCAGCGGGTACCAGCGCTGCGCCAGCTCGCCGTTGGCCGTGCCGGTGAAGGCATAGGCGGCATCCAGCTGCGCGAGCTTGTCGATCGGCAGGGTCTGCGGCAGTTTCTCGATGAAATGTACCCACTCCTGCGTGGTCCAGGCATCGGTGAGCTGCGCCGGCGGCAGCTGGCCGCTGCCCAGCCAGCCCAGACGCGCGCTGTCCACGGTGTTCAGACGCAGGCTCTGCGCCTGCGGTGCGTCGCCGGGGATGCCCGGCTCGTACAGCCAGGCATCGAATTCCTTGGGCGAGATCGTGCCGGGGTACTTGGCCAGCAGGTTCTGCTTGGCGTAGGCCGCGAACTGCTGCGTATCGATGCTCTGGAACGCGAAATGGTCGAAATAGCCGCGCAGGAACGGGTCGAACTTGTCGCGGCCGAAGCGGTTCTCCAGGTAATGCAGGAACCACGCGCCCTTGGTGTAGACCGTGGCGCTGCTGCTGTCGTCCGGGTCCTTCAGCACCCCGGGCTTGGTCGCCAGCACCTGCAGGGAGGCGTCGATCTGCGCATATTCCTTCTTCAGCTCGTCGCGCTCGATGGCGGTCTCCATGTCGGCCCGCTCCTTGCCGTAGAGCGACTCGATCAGGCGGTTCTCGACGTAGCTGGTGAAGCCCTCGTTGAGCCAGGCGTCCTTGGCGCTGGAGAAGGTCACCAGATTGCCCGACCAGCTGTGCGCCAGCTCATGCGCGATCAGCGCCACCAGCGACATGTCGCCCACGATCACCGTCGGCGTGATGAACGACAGCCGCGGATTCTCCATGCCGCCGTACGGGAACGATGGCGGCAGCACCAGCAGGTCGTAGCGGTCCCAGCGGTAGGGGCCGTACAGCGCCTCGGCGGTGGCGATCATCTTCTCGGTGTCGATGAACTCGGCGGTGGCCTTGTCCACCATCGCCGGTTCCGCCCACACGCCGCTGCGCGCGGAGATCGGCTTGAACACCAGATCGCCCGCGGCGATGGCCATCAGATACGACGGGATCTTCTGCGGCATCTCGAAGCTGTAGTCGCCGTCGCGCGGCGCATCGGGCGCGTTGTTGGCGCTCATCAGCACCATCACGTCCGGGCGCGAGGTCACATGCGCGCTGTAGGTGTAGCGCACGCTCGGCGTGTCCTGCAGCGGCACCCACGACCGCGCGTGGATCTGCTGCGACTGGCTGAACATGAAGGGCAGCTGCTTGCCCTCGGTCATCGCCGGCTCCAGCCACTGCAGACCGGACGCGTTCGGCGATGTGACGTAGGTCACCCGCACCTGCTTCGGCCGCTTCGGTGTCTGGATCGTCAGCTTGCTGCCCAGGATATCGTGCGCCGGCTCCAGCTCGAACTTCAGCGCCCTCCAGACATCGCCGCCCTCCGCAGCCTCCGCCTTCTGGATGGTGATGTCGCACGTATCCAGCACCAGCGCCGTCGCCGCGTCATCCTTCCAGTCCAGCGTGTACGTGGCCGTGCCCGAAAGCGTCTTCGCTTCGAAGTCCAGCTTCAGGTCCAGCGCCAGATGGTCGATGACGACCTTGCCTGGCTGCGCGTACGAGTGCTCATCCACCGGCGCGGTCACGGTAACCGGCGCAGGCGCAGGCTGCGCCTCCGCCGCGGGCGCGGGCTTGTCGCCCGAGCAGGCGGCGAGGAGGGTGGCGGCGAGGAGGGGGAGGGCGTGGGTGCGAACTGTGAACATGGTTACGATAGGGCCTCGTAGATGTACTTTAGAGTGTACTGGCATCAAGCAACGATCGCTGCTCTACAGTCGTCGTGCGCGTTGCGGACCTTTACCAGAGGTGTATGTATGCGGGTCACAAACTCTCATGCACATGGCCTGCGCATTCATTCGGCGATCAAGCGGACATTGAAAACAAGGGACTGTCTATGCAAATGGCTTTGCAAGCCGGATTTAATGGTTTGAGCAGCAAGGCGTCCATGCGCTGGTTGCTCGGTATTGCCATGCTTCTGAGTACATGCCCTGCAATGGCGGGGCAGTTCACTGTTGCGCCGTGGGGAGGTCCGGTTCTGTACGGCTTTTCCAGTATTGATGAGGCCGCCAAAGCCGGCTGCGCAGCGAGCAAGACACCCTATCACCACGATCCCAGTCTGACCTGCGACGGCTCTACCTACAACTCATCTGCGCAGCCGGTGGTGCTTCCACCTGCACAGACAGGGTGGCTCACTATCAATGTAGCCTTCTACAGGCCTGACGGCACTATCGCTGCCGGGGCTCCAATTGGCTACATAGCTACCCCCCCGGAGACCAAGAACGCGACTCCTTGTGGGAATGTGGGCAATCCGATCAATCCGGCGACCGGTGCAAAACGCCAGTGCGAGGATCCAGATATCGGCGAAGGCGATCTGAAATACATCAGAACATATCTGTCTTCTTCGTCGGGGGTTTTCAACAGGGCGGGGGCGCGATGGCACGCAACTTTTTCCCAGAATCTGTCGCTGGGGATTAATCAAGACTGGTCGCTGGCTATCGTGAAAAGGGCCGATGGCAGGGAGTTCACCTTCGAGCGTATTGGTGCTGCCGGAGCCTGGGTTGGCGATCCGGATATCAATTACATCCTGGAAACCCTCCCGTCGGGAGGTGGGTATCGCCTGACTACACCCGACAGCACTGTCGAGGTCTATGACCTCGCTGGCGTGCTTCAGTCTGTGACGAGGTCGGATGGAAAATCAGTTGTTCTGACGTATTCCGGCCCTGCTTCGGGCGTGCAGCCAAAGTTGCTCACGGCAACCGATTACCATGGACGGTCGCTCTACTTTTCCTACTACCCGGACACGGCGACGACCGGTGCTGGCAAGGTCCAGCAGGTCATGGATTCGGCAGGTCGCGTCGTTTCGTACTCTTACGATGCCAACAACAATCTTGTCTCCGTCACTTTTCCCGACGGTGGTGTGCGTGGATATGTGTACAACGAACAAAATTTGACGCAGTCGACGAACTTGCCGAATGCGTTGACGGGTATCGTCGATGAGAACGGTGTCCGCTATGCGAGCTATGGCTACAACAGCTCGGGCAGGGCCATATCCAGCGAGCACGCGGGCGGGGTCAACAAGTTTATCTTTAACTATTCCAGGCCCAATTCAAAGACGATCGTTACCGATCCTTTCGGATCGACCCACACTTATTTCTTCGGGGCGGCGCAAGGCGTTTACTTGCCGACATCGATCAGCCCGAAATGCACCACCTGCGGGCTGGATAGTGTCACAAGCATGACGTATGACGTGAACGGGAATCGATCGTCGGAGACCGAGGCGAGTGGCAATCAGACCACAAGGCAGTTCAATGTTGCGCGCAATCTCGAAACACAGCGTGTGGAAGCGGCCAATAGCACGACAGGCAGCAAGCGCACGGTCCAGACGGATTGGCATTCGACTTTCCGCAGCCCTGTGGAGCGGCGCATCCTTGATTCGACCGGAAATCTGAAGTCGAAAACGAACTGGGTGTACAACGGCCGCAATCAGGCACTGAGTATTACGACTACCGACCCTGTCACGTCCGTCACCCGCACGGCGACGATGACCTACTGCGAAGCCGCGGACGTCATCGCCGGCACTTGCCCCCTCGTCGGGCTGCTGAAGTCTACCGACGGCGCGCGCACTGATGTAGCCGACACGACGGTGTTCACCTACCGCCAGACCGACGATGCTGCCTGCGCCAGCGCACCGGCCACCTGTGCCTACCGCAAGGGCGATCTGTGGAAGGTGGCCAACGCGCTTTCGCAGACGGTCGAGATACCGGCCTACGACGGTGCCGGCCGCCCGCTGGCCACGATTGATGCCAATGGCGTGCGCACCGACTACGAATACCACCCGCGCGGCTGGGTGACTGCGCGCAAGGTGCGTGGCACGAACGACACCAGCGAGGCCGACGATCAGATTACGCAGATCGAGTACTGGCCGACGGGTCTCGTCAAGAAGGTGACCCAGACGGACGGCGCATTCACGTCCTATACCTACGATGCTGCGCACCGCCTCACCGGCATCGCCGACAACGCCGGCAACAGCATCAGCTACACCTTGAATGTGGTCGGTGATCGCATTAAGGAAGACACCAAGGACCCCAGCGGTACACTCACCGCAACGCTGAGCCGCGCCTACAACACGCTGGGTCAGCTGCAGACCGTCACCGACGCCTATAACCGCAACACGGGCTTCACCTACGACGCCAACGGCAATCTGGACCTGGCCAACGACGCACTCAGCCGTCGGACCGACAACGACTACGACCCGCTGAATCGCCTGAGCCGCACGCTGCAGGACAGCCTCGGCATCAACGCCCAGACCACGTTCGCCTACGATGCCCTAGACAATCTGGTGCAGGTCAACGATCCCAAGGGCCTCAACACCACCTACACCTACAACGGATTCAGCGACCTCACCCAGCTGTCCAGCCCGGATACGGGCGCCACCACCTACACCTACGACAGCGCCGGCAACCGTGCCTCGCAGACAGATGCACGCGGTGTCACCACGACCTACGCCTATGACGCGCTCAATCGTCTTGTCTCGGTCGGCTATCCCACATCGAGTCTCAATGCGTCGTACGTCTACGACACTGCGCAAACCGAGTGTGCTGCCGGCGAAACCTTCGGTGTGGGCCGTCTGACCCGAATGACCGACGGCAGCGGCAACACCGCTTACTGCTACGACCGTTTCGGCCAGCTGGTGCGGCGCGTGCAGACCGTCGACGGCAGGGTGCTCACCCTGCGCTGGACCTATCTGGCCAATGGCCGGCTGCAGAAGATCACCTACCCCGACAATGCCGAGGTAGATTATCTGTACGACGCTCAGGGGCGCGTCACGGAAATCGGTTACACGCCCAGCGGCGGCGCTCGCCAAGTGGTGCTGACTGGTGCCACCTACTACGCCTTCGGCCCGGTCAGCCGCTGGACCTACGGCAACGGCCGCGTCATGGAGCGCGGGCACAACCTGAGCTACCAACCCGGCTTCGTCGAAGTACAGGCCCCCGGCGGCATCGACCTGGGGTACGAGTTCGATCAGGTGGGCAACCTCAAGCGCCTGCGTACCGCGGATCAGGCCGAGCCGCCGCTGCGGCAATACGGCTACGACGGCCTCAACCGCCTCACCCAGAGCCAGAACGGTAGCACCAGCGCCGTGCTCGAAAGCTACACCTATGACAAGACCGGCAACCGCACCACGAAGACCGTCGGTGGTTCCAGTACGGCCTACATCTACCCGGGCACCAGTCACCGCCTGAGCGATGTCGGCGGCGTGGCGCGCGGTTTCGATGCCAACGGCAATACCACGGCCATCGGCGGAACCGCCAAGGAGTTCGTCTACGGCGACCACAACCGCATGACCGAGGTGAAGGCGGGCGGCGGCACCGCCATGCGGTACGCGTACAACGGGCGCGGCGAGCGCGTGCACCGGTGGAACGGAGGCAACATCTATTACAGCCTCTACGACGAAGCCGGCCGCTGGGTCGGTGACTACCAGAAATTTACCGGCGGCGTCACTGCTTCGCTGCAGCAGGTCATCTGGCTGGGTGACCTACCTGTAGGCCTGGTCGTTGGCGATGGCGCATCGCAGACGCTGCACTACATCGAGCCCGACGCCCTCGGCACTCCGCGCGTGGTGGTGGATCCGGCCCGCGGCGCGCAGGGTACGGCGGTGTGGACCTGGCCGCTGACCGGCGAGGCCTTCGGCGATAGTGCGCCGAATGAAGACCCGGATGGGGATGCGACCGCGTTCGTGTTCGATATGCGGTTTCCGGGGCAGCGGTATAATGCGGCGACGGGGTTGAATTACAATTATTTTCGCGATTATGAGCCGGTAACTGGCCGATATGCCCAGAGTGATCCAATTGGTTTTAATGGTGGCCTGAGTACTTATGGTTACGTCGACCAGGCTCCGACAGTTCTAACGGATCCTTTCGGCTTGAAAGGAAATGGATTTAGTCAAGGTCGCGGGGGTAATTCTGCGCAACGCCGTCAGGCGGCAAGAGAGTTCATGCGTCAAGGTGCGGAGCTTCCCGTTCCTAGTTTAAAGCCACATCCGATAGCGCCAAGCGACACATGGAATTATTACCCCGGCCCGGATGGGCTGACACCTTGGCAAAGGGCGTGTAAGCAAGCGGGTCATATCACTAATATCTGCGGGCCCGGTCCGGATATGAAATGGGGTTGCGTGAAGTGGTCATGTGGTTGGCCTGATGATGGGTTTCAGTGCCCTCAAGATCGCGGGCCCAGGCCAGTCATGACTGGCCCCAACTGGAAACCTGAGAATGACCCCACATGCCGGTGTGAACGATACGGGTTTTTGGGATAATTATTGAGAGTACGGAGAAGTTGATGAAAAGTTTTTCTATCAATTTTTTTCTTTTGGCCATAGTAGTTAACTGTCTCGGATGTAGCTCGAGGATCGATTTTGGAGAGAGCGAAATTTCCATGCGTGCCATGGCGGTAGAATCTAAAAGCCAAGAGCAGCTTGGAATCAGTATCAATGCACTGTCGTTGCTTCTTGATGCTGATGCTGGGGCTGTTTACCCTGCCAACGGAAGTGGTATTAACGCTCGGCGTAAGGCATTGGAAGAGCTGGAGAATAATGGCTATGCAGTGGTAAGGAAAATTGATGCGGCGGGGGGTAATTTTTTAGTGATTGAAAGAACAAAAAAAGGAGACGACGTTGCTAACCTTCTCCTTGAGTAGACAAAGACGGGGGGCGCGCACGATTCCCGGTCCTGAGCCGTCCTGAGCCGCGCGGGGGGGCTGCGAATACAGGGTTTTTGGCCACGCGAAGCCGGTGATTCAGCTGCTCTGCGCTGCCGAGGGCCCGCCAGTATCCGCTTTCGACTGCTCGCACGCGAATTTTTTGACGTTCGGGTTGCTTTCCCGCACAGGGCGCACTGCTGTCCGGAATAATCTCATGCGAACAGGACCGCCTGCCTCTCTGCCATGGCGCGTCTTCGCTCCTGTACCCGTTGGTAGTGGTTCTTTTCCGTTCTCTGGCGCTGGAACAGGCTGGCGCGCAGGCTCATCAGGAAATCCCACAAGGAGCCGGGCGAGCCGCCTGCGCGATGCGCGAGGGTCACCACCACATAGGGCGACAAGGACACCCAAGGACACCCACAATTTTCGGCGTTAAGCCGTGAGAGCTACGCATGTAGGGTTTTGACCACGCCAAGCCGGTGATTTGACGCGCCGGCCAAGGCATCGCCCACGACACATCCTCCCTGTCGGGCCTCGATTCCCGCCTTTCCAGTTCACCCCAACCGCTCGGCGAGCCGTACTCCTTTCAATCAGCGCTGTCCGATTTGCATCGCAAGCTCGATCAGCTGCTCGGCGCTGCCGATGGCCCGCCAATACCCGCTGCCGACCGCGCGAACACGGGTTGCCCATCGCTCGGGCTTGCTTTCGAGGTCGCGCAGGCAGGCTGGAGCGTCGCCGGTGATCCGCCCGCGTTTGCCGGGCGCCAGTTGGCGCCCGGTCCAATCGAGCAGTTGCAGGTCGTCGGCGGTGGTGATCGCCAACGTCGGCCGCAGCGCGACCAAGATTGACTGGAGGTCAAAAACGACGCTCGCGCTGCGCGATTCTTTCCCGCGATCGCGTTGGACAGGGCACGCAGCCCTCGCGGGACGTCGCGCCAAACCGCGCCCTACAGCTGCCTCACGAAGTCCCGCAGCTGCGGCACGCAGCGTCGACTGACTTCCAGCGGGCGGTCGCCGTGTTTGAGGACGGCTTCGACGCGGCCGTCGGCGGCGCGGCGCAGTTCGCTGAGTTCTTCGCGGGCGACGAGGCAGTTGCGGTGGATGCGGACGAAGCGTTCGCCGAATTCCACTTCGAGGGATTTGAGCGATTCCTCGATCAGGTCTTCGCCCTTGGCGTGGTGGACCACGACGTATTTTTCTTCGGCGTGCAGGTAGCGCACATCGTCGATGGGGATCAGGCGCAGGCTGCCGCGCAGGCGGGCGCAGAGGTGTTGGCGGCGTTTGCCGGTGTGCTCGGCGTGGCTGTCATCCGGGTGCGCGCCGTTGCTGCCGTTGGCGTGCTGGGTGCCATTGACGGCGCCATGGGCGGCGGCGAGGCCGGCGCGCAGGGTGCGCACGCGGTCGAGGGCGGTGGCCAGGCGTTCGCGGCGGATGGGCTTGACCAGGTAGTCGACCGCTTCCAGGTCGAACGCGGAGAGGGCGTGCTGGTCGTGGGCGGTGCAGAACACCACGGCGGGCCGCGCGTCGAGGGCGGCGAGGCGGCGGGCGGTGTCCAGGCCGTCGAGGCCGGGCATGGAGATGTCGAGCAGGACCAGGTCCGGGACGTGGCGCTCGCACAGGTCGAGCGCAGTGGCGCCATCGCCGGCTTCGGCCACCACGTGCACGTCGGCATGCGCGAGCAGAAGCGCGCGCAAGCGCTCCCGCGCGAGCGGTTCGTCGTCCGCGATGAGAACCTTCACGTCGTGGGCGGTGGCCGCTGGCACGTCGGTTGTCTCCTTCGTTTCGGACCGCCGGCCTGCGGTATCGCAGGCCTGGGCATGTCCCCCCGCCCCGATGGTACCCCCGCGCGGGCGGAAAGGTCACCCTGCGATGGCGCGATGCGCATGCGCGCATGCGGACTGGTTCCATCGCGATACATCTAGAGCGTGCGCAACGTCACCGAACATCCGTGCGTTGCGTGCGCGGTTGCGCGCTCAGGCGGCGTCGAAGCGTTGCTGCAACCAGTCGCCGAGGTCGCGGATCTGTTCGGCGCAGACCTGGTGCTGCATGGGGTAGCTCTTCCATTCGAGCGGGAAGCCCAGGCCTTCGAAGGTCTGGGCGGTGCGCCGGCCGGCGGAGAAGGGCACGACCGGGTCGAACATGCCGTGGGCCATGAACACCGGCTGCGACTCGGCGCCGGCCGCGCGCGCGGCGAGGACGTGGCCTTCGGCGGGCAGGTAGGTGGACAGGGCGATCAGCCCGGCCAGCGGCGTCCGCCTGCGCAGGCCGGCGGCCAGCGTGATCGCACCGCCCTGGGAGAAGCCCGCGAGCAGCACGCGCTCCGCCGGGATGCCGCGTTCGGCCTCGCGTGCGATGAGGGCGTCGACCTCGGCGATGGACTGCTCCACGCCTTCGGCATCGCCGCGGTCGGCGAAGTTCATGTCGGCGATGTCGTACCAGGCACGCATGCGCATGCCGCCGTTGATGGTGACCGGCCGCACCGGGGCATGCGGGAAGACGAAGCGCAGTGCGGGCCATTGCGGGCGGACCAGTTCGGGCACGATGGGCGCGAAATCGTTGCCGTCGGCACCCAGGCCGTGCAGCCAGAGGATGGTCCAGGCGGGTTCGGGGCCGGTCTGACGTTCCACGGTGTCGAGCACGACGGTCATGCGGTGAGGCTCCTGCGGTGGGAGGGGCATTGTCGCCGCAGACGCGCTGCGCGCCAAACCGGCCTCGCATTTCAAGCCGCCCGCCATGCGGCGCCCGTCACGCCGGCGGGCGAGGCATCGCCGCGGTGGCGCTGGAGGCGTGCGGGCGTCCGGATTGGTGTCCGCTTCGCGTTGGGATAGGGGCAGGGAAGAACATGGGATTCGACGGTCGATGCGGGGCTGCGTTCGCCCGTCGTCGCGGCACACGGCCGCGGGGTCGACCATTCACGGCACCACGCGTGCCTGCGGCATCACCGCCGCCGACAGGGGAAAACGTTCGCATGACCGAAATGCCGTCCAGAATCCGCAAGGCGCGCCAGGCGTCGCGTCTGACCCAGGCGGAACTCGCCGGCAGGATCGGTGTGAAGCGCAGCGCGGTGACCCAGTGGGAACAGGTGGACGGCACCACGCCGAGCATCCGCCATCTGATCGAGATCGCCGAATACACCGGCGTGCACCTGGAGTGGCTGGCCGTGGGCCGCGGGCCGGAGCGCATGGCCACGGGAGCGGGCGAGGGCATGGAGGCGTCGCCGGAGTCCCAGCTGCTGGACGAGGAGGAGCGCGCGCTGCTGCAGCGCTTCCGCCGCCTGTCCATGTCCAAGCGGCGCAACGTGCTGGACATGCTGGAGACGATGGGCAGCGCGAGCACCCCGCTCGTGCATGGGCAACCGCTGTCGCCCAAGCTCTGACGCGCATGCCCTGAGCGCGCATGCCTTGAGCGCCCGGGACTGCCCGCGCGCCACCACGCGGACCCGCTGAGCGCGCGCTCAGCCTGTTCAGCGTCGGCCGTGCATGGCGGCCACCCGATCGTGTGAGGCTGCGCTCAGCCCCTGCGCCGCACCGGGATGGCGGTGGCCGGGAACCTCGCGACCTCCTGACCGCCTTCGCGGATCGGCACGCCGTGTTCCGGCGCCCATGCGAGGGCGGTGATGATCTCCCAGGTGGCCGGCAGGCGGCCGTCCGCGTCGCGCCAGCCGGCATAGGCGGCCTCGGCGGCGGCGAAACGCGCGCGGCCGGTCAGGCTGCGGCGGCGGCTGGCGAGGGCATTGGTGGCGCCGATCGCGCGCAGCTCGCGCATCAGGGCGGCGAGGTCGGGGTAGTGCGTGCGCAGGGTGTCGCGGTCGAGCACCGGGTCGCGGAAGCCCGATGCCACCAGCGCGTCGCCGAACTGGGCGATCGAGGCGAAGGGGCTGACGTGCGGCGCGGCGTCGGCTTCGGCGAAGGCCGCGCGCAGCTCGTGCAGGGTGTCGGGGCCGAAGGTCGAGACCAGCAGCAGCCCGCCAGGACGCAGCACGCGGCGCAGGCCCGCGAACAGCGCCGGCAGGTCCTCGATCCACTGCACGCACAGGCTGGAGAACACCAGATCCACGCTGTGCTCGGCCAGCGGCAGCGCGCGCGCGTCCGCGCATACGCGCAGCGGCGTGCGCCCGCGCAGGCGGGCGAGCAGGCCCTGCGGCTGCGGGTGGGTGCGCAGCATCGGCAGCGCCAGATCCAGCGCCAGCACCTGCGCCTTCGGCCAGCGCTCCTGCATCGCGCGTGCAGCGCGGCCCGGGCCGCAGCCGAGGTCGAGCACGGTGCGCGGCATGCGCGCCTCGGCGGGGCGACGCTCGTCCAGATCGAAATAGTCCAGCGACTCCAGCAGCCAACCCTCGACCGCGTGCTGCAACTGCGCCGCGGCGTCGTAGCTGCCCGCCGAGCGCGAGAACGCGCGCCGGATGTGGCGTGGGTCGAAGACGGGTGAAGGTGTCATGCCGCAGGTGTCTCCGGGCCGTGGGATGCGACGGAGGTCGAGGCGGACGTGACGCTTGCGATGCCTGTTGTATCGCGTCGAGTGGCGTCGAGAAACGTCTCCAGCCCCGCCAGCACCGCATCGGCGTGGGTCAGGAACGGCGCATGCCCGGCGTGTTCCACCTGGGCGAAGCGTGCGGGTGCGCGTCCGGCGTGCTGCAGGCGTTCGGCGGCCTCGCGCATCGCGCGCGGGTCGACCAGGCGGTCGCGGCGCCCGGCCAGCCACAGACTGGGCACGCGCAGGGTGTCGAGCAGCGGGCGCTGATCGGTGGTTTCCAGGAGGCGCAGGCCGTCCACCAGCACCCGCGCCGCCGGTTCGCCGTGCGCGAACAGCTCGGCGCGCAGTGCACGCATCTCGTCCTTGGCATGATCGGAGCCGAAGGCCTCCAGCGCGACGAAGCGCTCCAGCGTGCCGCGGTAGTCCGTGGCCAGGCCGCTGGCGAAATCGCGGAAGATCTCGGCCGACACGCCATAGCGCCAGTCGGGGCCGCGCACGAAGCAGGGGCTGCTGCACAGCGCCACCAGTGCCGGCACGCGTTCGGGCGCGCGCGCGGCCGCATGCAGGGCGAACATGCCGCCCAGCGACCAGCCGATCCAGGGCGCCGCCGGCAGGCGTGCCAGCAGCGCGTCGCAGACCGGGTCGAAGGCCAGCGGGGTGGCGTCGTCGCGGCTGCGGCCATGGCCGGGCAGGTCGACGATGTGCAGGGTGTAGTGCGTGCGCAGACGCGCGGCCAGCCCGGCGAACACGCCGCCGTGCATCGCCCAGCCGTGCAGCAGGACCAGCGGCGGGCCGTCGCCGCCGATGTCGATGTGCAGCCCGTCGCTCATGCTTGCCGGAGGGGGCGGTCGCGCGCCTTGTCGGCACGCTGCTCGAGCAGATATTCCCTCACGGCGCGCCAGTCGTCGCGGACCAGGTCGAGCGTCAGCCGCGACAGACGTCGCCGCCAGAGCGGCCGGGCGCAGGTCTCGCGCACGCGTGCGACCAGCCAATCGTCCTCGAACCCGGCCCATTCGCCGGCCACCTGCATCAGGTTGACGTGCAGGGCGGGATGGACTTCGTCGACCAGGATGCGGTGCAGCTCTTCGATGGAATACGGCGAAGCCGCAAGCAGGCGCGCGATGTGCTCCTGGGTGTGCGGCGTCATCTGGGTATCGAGATACAGCTCCCCCAACGCGATCCACACGGCGGCGCGTGCGCCGGCATCGTCGTCCGCGACGCGATGTGCGGTCATGCCACGGCCGCGCCCGGGCCGTTGCCGCTGGCGGTGTCGCGGGCCCAGCACAGGGCGTCGATCAGCGCGTCCACCTCGCCGGTGTTGTGCAGCGAGCTGAGCGTCACCCGCAGCCGCGCGCGGCCTTCGGGCACGGTGGGCGGGCGGATCGACGGCACCCAGTAGCCCTGGGTTTCGAGTGCGGCGGACATCGCCACCGCACGCTGGTCGCCGCCGCAGAGCAGCGGCTGGATCGGCGTGGTCGAGGGCAGCAGTTCCAGCCCGCGGAACTGCGCACGCTGGCGGAAATGCGCGACAAGCGTCGTGAGCTTCTCGCGGCGCCAGTGTTCGCGTCGGGCCAGCCGCACCGCGGCGAGGCTGGCGGCGGCCTGCGCGGCGGGCAGGGCGGTGGTGAAGATGTAGGGGCGCGCGGTTTCGACCAGATGGCTGATGATCTCCTCGCTGCCCAGCACCACCGCGCCGTAGCCGCCGAGGGCCTTGCCCAGCGTGGCCAGATGCACCACGCCCTCGTAGCCCACGCCGGCATCGGCCAGGGTGCCGCGGCCCTCGGGGCCGATCACGCCCACGCCGTGCGCATCGTCGACGTGCAGCAGCGCCTGCTGCACCTTGGCGACCAGCGACAGCTCGCGCAGCGGCGCGATGTCGCCGTCCATGCTGAACACGCCGTCGGTGGCGAGCATCGCCGCGCCGTCGGGCGTGGCGCGCAGCTGGCGCAGCGCGCCTTCGGGGTCCAGATGCGGGTAACGACGCAGGCGGCAGCCGGACAGACGGGCGCCGTCGATCAGACAGGCGTGGTTGAGCCGGTCCTGCACGCAGACGTCTTCTTCCTCCAGCAGCGCCTGCATCACCGCCAGATTGGCCAGGTAGCCGCTGCCGAACAGCAGCGCGCGCGGGGCGCCCAGCCAGTCGGCCATTTCCTTTTCGAGCGATTCGTGCGCGGCGTGATGGCCGCTGACCAGATGCGAGGCGCCGCTGCCCACGCCCTCGCGGGCGGCGGTGGACTGCAGGGCGTCGACCACCGCGAAGTGCTGCGACAGGCCCAGGTAGTCGTTGCCGGCGAAATTGACCAGCCAGCGGCCGCCGATCTCCACCTTCACCCCGTCGCGCCGGGTGACCACGCGGCGCTGTCGTTCGCGGCCCTGCTGCTTGCGCTGGAGGCGGGCGGAGGCGATGCGTTCAGCGATGCGGGGACGGGTCATAGCGGCTTCTCTGGGCTTGCACGCGGGGCCAGGTGCTGCGCGGCGCGCCGTCAGGCGGCGCGGGTGCAGGACGGCGGGTCGGCGAGCGGAAGGACGTGGGCATCGCCTCCGCCGCCATCGATGATGTCGGCGTGGACGGTGCCTGCGGTCTCCACCACCGCCATCGGCTTCAGGCCCAGACGCGCGAACAGCGCGAGATCGCGCTCGGTGTCGGGGTTGCCGGTCGTCAGCAGCTTCTCGCCGTAGAAGATGGAATTGGCCCCGGCCAGGAAGCACAGCGCCTGCAGCTCGTCGCTCATGCTCTCGCGGCCGGCCGACAGCCGCACCATCGAGGCCGGCATCAGGATGCGCGCCACGGCAATCGTGCGCACGAATTCGAACGGGTCCAGCTCGACGGTGCCGTGCAGCGGCGTGCCTTCGACCTGCACCAGGCGGTTGATCGGCACCGAGTCCGGATGCGCCGGCAGGTTGGACAGGGTGCGCAGCAGGCCGGCGCGCTGCGCGCGGCCCTCGCCCATGCCGACGATGCCGCCGCAGCAGGTCTTCATGCCGGCGTCGCGCACGTGCTCCAGCGTGTCCAGGCGGTCCTGGAACTCGCGGGTGTGGATGATCTCGCCGTAGAAGTCCGGCGCGGTATCCAGATTGTGGTTGTAGTAGTCCAGGCCGGCGGCCTTCAGCGCCTGGGCCTGGTCGCCGCTGAGCATGCCCAGGGTGGCGCAGGTTTCCAGCCCCAGTGCCTTCACCTCGCGGATCATCTCGGCGACCTTGGGGATGTCGCGGTCCTTCGGGCTGCGCCAGGCCGCGCCCATGCAGAACCGGCTGGCGCCGGCGGCCCGGGCCGCGCGCGCCTTCTCCAGCACCGCCTCGGTGCTCATCAGCTTGGTCGCCTCCACGCCGGTGTGGTAGCGCTGGGCCTGCGGGCAATAGGCGCAGTCCTCGGGGCAGCCGCCGGTCTTCACCGACAGCAGCGTGCTCACCTGGACCTCGCTGGGGTCGAAATGCGCGCGGTGGACCTCGCCGGCCTGCCGCAGCAGCTCCGGGAAGGGCAGGTCGAACAGCGCTTCGACCTCTTCACGCGTCCAGTCGTGACGGAGGGGTAGGGAAAGACCGACAGCGGGCATCGAAGATTCCTGACAGACCCGGCAAGGGAGAACCGGCAGTCTGGAAAGCCTCACCCGCCCTGTCAACTTCGCGATGCCCACGCCCATGCCAAGGTCCAGGCCCTGCCCCACGCCGTCCCCGCCCGAATTACCCGTCCGGGCGGTCCACACCGGCGTGTCCGGCCGGCTGCGCGGCCTGATGGCCGTCTGCCGGCATCGCGCCCCCGCGGCGGCCGCGTTGGCCGGCCGTCTGCTGGCCCCGCCCTGGCCCCGGCGCTGCCTGGTGTGCGGCGAGCTGTGTCGGACCGCTGCGACAGCGGCCCTGTCGCCCCGTGCCGGCGGGGATACGGCGGAGGGCCCGATGGGCGGCGCCGAATGGCGGGCGGAAGGCGTCGACCTCTGCCCCACCTGCCTGCACGGCCTGCCGTGGCTGCGCGCGGCCTGCGCCCGCTGCGCCCGTCCGCTACCCACGCCAGCTGCCGCCTGCGGCCTGTGCCTGCGTCGCCCACCGCCCCAGACGGGGACTGTGGCCGCATTCCTGTACGAGGCGCCGCTCGACCGGCTGCTGCCGCGGCTGAAGTTCCATCAGGATCTGGCCGCCGGGCGCAGCCTGGCGCTCGCCATGGCCGGGCGGTTCGCCGAGGCCATCGCCGATGCGTCGTCGCCCGAAGCGCTGGTGCCGCTGCCGCTGCATCGCAGCCGCCTGCGCGCCCGCGGCTTCGACCAGACTCTCGAACTCGCCCGCCCGCTGGCCCGCGCGCTCGACCTGCCGCTGCGCCACGACCTGCTGCGCCGCCGGCGCGCCACCGCCCCGCAGTCCCGCCTCGACGCCGCCGCCCGCAGCCGCAACCTGCGCGATGCCTTCGTCGTCGACCCGCCCGCGCGCGGCCGCCGGCTGCCCGCGCATGTCGTCCTGTTCGACGATGTCATGACCACCGGCGCCACCGTGCAGTCCGCCGCGCAGGCCCTGCTGCGCGCAGGCGTGATGCGGGTGGACGTGTGGGTGTGTGCGCGGGTGGGGTGAAGACGAGGGATCGGCCGTATCGAATGGCTGGCCTGGCGCTACTCCCCGCACGGAATGCGGCGTGGACGGCGTGCCGGAAAGCGGCTCCATCGTGCGCGCCGTGAGTCCGTTCGATCGCGGACAGGCGTTCCATGATGAAGGTGTGCACGCGTCCCTCGTCGCGATCCCAAGGCGTGTGCGGCCCGGCCCACTTCGACGAAGTCGACGGGCGTCGTCGTGCCGCTACCCGGGTTGGAGCCGGTCAAGTCTTTGCCCTTCGGTATCGCTGTTGTCGGGCTGCACGCCGTCCGCGTTACAGCAGACCCGCAACCAACCCGATCGCGAACACGAACAGGAATGCCGCCACCACCCGCTGCACGCCGGTGAGCGTGACCTTCTTCAGCATCCGGTTGCCCAGCCACGCGCCGAGGAAGGCCGAGGCCACGGCCGCGCCGAGCAGGGCCAGGTCCAGACGCGCGAATTCCTCCGCGAGGTCGCGGGCATAGGTCGCGGTGCGCACGGCGTCGATCAGCACCGCGATCGCGGCACCGGTGGCCACGAACGCATGTTTGTCGAGCCCCGCGCGGGCGAGAAACGCGCTGCGCAGCGCGCCCTGCATGCCGGCCAGGCCGCCGAAGAAGCCGCTGAGCAGGCCGCCGAGCGGCATCCAGCGCGGATGGAATTCCTTGTCGCGCAGCGTCGGCACCAGCTCGACCAGCGCGAACAGCATCAGCAGCACACCGAGGGTCAGCGCGATGGGCGTGGTCGCGAACCTGCGGCCGAACCCCTCCCAGGCGTAGAGCGGGGGCAGATCGCCGAGCAGGCCCAGCACCCAGGCGCCGACGAACGCGGCCACGATCGCGGGCAGGCCGAACCGCAGCACCGTGTCCCGGTCGACATGGCGGCCCACCAGCGCCAGCTTGAACAGGCCGTTGAGGCCGTGCACCACCGCGGTCGCGGCCACCGCCTGCGGCAGCGGCATGAACAGGGCGAACGCGGGCAGCAGCAGGGTGCCGAGGCCGAAGCCGGAGAAGAAGGTCAGCAGCGAGGCGGCGAGGGCGACGGTGCAGACGACGATCAGGTCCATCGGTGGCGGGGTGTCTGGCGTAGGAAGGCGGAGTCTGCCATGCCGATGTGACCTGCTGTGTGCGGCGTGGTGCCGCAGCGCAGTGGCCGGCGGACGGATTCGATGCCGTCTGCGCGGATTGCACGGGAACGTGGGGGGACGATCCAGGCGAAAAGCAGGCCCCTCGCTGCGCTCGGGACGACAACAGGAAGAATCGGCCCGGATGCGCCGATTCCTGGATGCGCTGCGCGCAGGTGCCACGTGGCTGGGCGTGGTTGGTCGTTCGGCGCCTCAGCCGTCCAGCATCGCCCGGATCGCGGCGAAACCTGCGTCGGCGCGTTCGCGTTTGCGGGCGGCGTCGGCCACCGGGTCGGCGCCGTCGCGCTGCAGTTCTTCGGGCGGCAGTTCATCGAGGAAGCGGCTGGGGTCGAGGCGGATGCGTTCGCCCCAGCGCTGCGCCTGTTTCGAATACGACAGCCAAAGCTGTTCCTTCGCGCGGGTGATGCCGACGTAGAGCAGGCGGCGCTCCTCGTCCAGCCGGCCCTCCTCCAGGCTGGCGTCGTGCGGCAGGGTGCCGTCTTCCATGCCGACGATGAACACGTAGCGGAATTCCAGGCCCTTGGCCGCGTGCAGGCTCATCAGCCGCACCTGGTTGCCGGGCTCGCCCTTGTCCGCGTGCGAGATCAGCGCCAGTGCGGCGGCGAGCTCGCCCGGCCCGGTGCCGCCGCGCACGCCGTCGAACCAGCTGGCCAGTTCGTCCAGATTGCCGCGGCGCAGCTGGAACAGCTGCTCGGTCTTGCACTGCGCGCGCAGCGCGGCCAGCAGGCCGCTGCGCTCGTTCAGGCTCCGCACCAGTTCGGACGGCGACAGCTTGCGGGCGTCGCCGCGCAGGCTGCGGATGAGGTCGGTGAAGCCGCCCAGCGCGTTCGCCGCGCGCGGCTGCAGCTGTTTGAGCATGCCCACCGACTCCGCCGCGCGCGACAGCGGCAGGCCGGCCTGCTGCGCCATCTCGCCGAGTTTCGCCAGCGTGGTCGCGCCGACATCGCGCTTCGGCGACTGCACCGCGCGCAGGAAGGCCGCGTCGTCCTCGGGGTTGGCGATCAGCCGCAGCCACGCCAGCGCGTCCTTCACTTCGCCGCGGTCGAGGAAGGCCGTGCCGCCGCTCAGGTGGTACGGGATGCGCAGCAACTGCAGCGCCTTTTCCAGCGCACGCGACTGGTGATTGCCGCGGAACAGGATGCAGAACTCCTGCCACGGCACCTGTTTGGCGGTGCCCAGGAACTGGATCTCGGCGGCCACGCGTTCGGCCTCGTGTTCGTTGTCGCGGCACTCCAGCACGCGGATGCGTTCGCCGTCGGCCTGCTGGCTCCAGAGCTTCTTGGGGTGCTCGTGCGGGTTGTTGGCGATCAGCGCGTTGGCCGCGCGCAGCACGCGGTTGCTGCAGCGGTAGTTCTGCTCCAGCTTGACCACGCGCAGGTTCGGGTAGTCCTTGCCCAGCTGCAGCAGGTTCTCCGGGTTGGCGCCGCGCCAGGCGTAGATGCTCTGGTCGTCGTCGCCCACGCAGGTGAAGTCGGCCTTCTCGCCGGCCAGCGCCTTCAGCAGGCGGTACTGCGCGTCGTTGGTGTCCTGGCACTCGTCCACCAGCAGGTAGCCGATGCGCTCGCGCCAGCCGGCGGCGCAGTCGGCATCGCCTTCCAGCAGGTGCACGGGCAGGCGGATCAGGTCGTCGAAATCGACCGCGTTGAACGCCGCCAGCCGCTGCTGGTACTTGGCATAGAGCTGCGCGGCCTCGCGCTCGCGCGGGCTCTGCGCGACCGCCAGCGCGTCCTCGGGCGTGAGGCAGGCGTTCTTGGCGCGCGAGACCAGCCCCTGCAGCGCCTGCACCGCATCGGGCTTGGCGCCGGGCATCAGGTCCTTCATCTGCGACAGGCTGTCGTCGCTGTCGAACACCGAGAACCCGCGCTTCAGCCCGGCGCGGGCGTGTTCGATCTGCAGCAGTTTCAGCCCCAGCGCGTGGAAGGTGCAGACGGTCAGCCCCTCGGCGGCATCGCCCTTGATGCGCCTGGCGACGCGTTCGCGCATTTCCTTCGCCGACTTGTTGGTGAAGGTGATGGCGGCGATGCGCTTGGCCGGGAAGGCGCCGCACTGGATCAGGTGCGCGATCTTCTCGACGATGACGCGGGTCTTGCCGCTGCCGGCGCCGGCCAGCACCAGCATCGGCCCGCGTACGTGCAGGACCGCCTCGCGTTGTGGGGGGTTGAGGCCGTGCATGACAGGGACGAACCGGGGACGTAACGGGTGCCAAGTGTACCCGCAGGGCGGCCGGCGGTGCCGCTGCGTGGCCAGGCCAGGACGGCGCTGAGCGCCAGGCGATGCAAGCTCAAGTGATTGAATGTGTTGCGCTTTTCCGGGCGAGCCCCCTGGCTGTGATCGGTCCCGGGCCGCGGCGGCGCTCACCGCGCCGGCCAGGGTCTGCCCCGTCGCGCCGGTATACTGGCCCGATGGCGAAACTGTACTTCTACTACTCGGCGATGAACGCCGGAAAGACCACCACCCTGCTGCAGTCCGCGCACAACTACCGCGAGCGCGGCATGCGCGTGCGCATCCTTACCCCGCGACTGGACACCCGCGCCGGTGCCGGCACGGTGGCCTCGCGGATCGGCCTGAGCGCGCAGGGCCTGGCCTTCGAACGCGACGACGACCTGGAGCTGCGGATCAAGGCCGACATCGCCGCGCACGGCGCCCTGCACTGCGTGCTGGTGGACGAGGCGCAGTTCCTGAGCAAGTCGCAGGTGTGGCAGCTCAGCGAGGTGGTCGACACCCTGCGCATCCCGGTGCTGTGCTATGGCCTGCGCACCGATTTCCGCGGCGAGCTGTTCGAGGGCAGCCAGTACCTGCTGGCCTGGGCCGACGAGATCAGCGAGATCAAGACCATCTGCCACAGCGGCAAGAAGGCCACCATGACCGTGCGCGTGGACGACAACGGCTTCGCCGTGCAGGACGGCCCGCAGGTGGAGATCGGCGGCAACGAACGCTATCTGTCGGTCAGCCGCGCCGAGTTCAAGAAGGTGACCCGCGGCGAGGGCCGCATCGACCCGCTGCAGACCTCGCTGCCGCTGGCCTGAGCACGCCGGCTGCCTGCCTGCGCGGCGGACAGCCGGTGCACGGTGCGCGCAGGCCGCTCAGTCCGCGTCGCGCGTCGTGCCCAGCAGGAAGCGCAGCGGCATGTCCAGTCGCGCTTTCCACGCCGCTTCGTTGTGCTCGGCGCTTTCGAAGCGGCGGGTGATCCAATCCTGGCCCTCGGTATAGCCGCGCTCGCGCATCACCGCATCCATGCGCGCCTGATGGGGCGGGTAGAGCGCATCGAGGGTGGCGGTGCCGAAGTCGAAATAGAAGCGGTGTGCGCCCGGTGCCGGCAGTTCCGCGCGCAGCCAGTCGATCATGCAGCCGTCGCAGGCCGGCCAGTGGGTGGACACCGCACCGACGCCGCCGAACACCTGCGGATGGCGCGCGGCGGCATAGAGCGAGATCAGCCCACCCATGCTCGAGCCCATCACCGCCGTCTCGTCGCGGCCGGGCAGGGTGCGGTACCGCGCGTCGATGAAGGGTTTCAGCTCCTCGACCAGGAAGCGCAGGTAGTCGTCGGAACGCACGTCGTCGCGGCGGCCGATGGGCCGGCCTTCGATGCCGCTGCCGACGATCTCCCCGGGGATCGGCGCCTTCGGCATGTACTCGGCGAAGCGCAGCGGGGTGTTCCACACGCCGACCACGATCGCCTCGCGGATGGCGCCGGCATCGATCAGGCGGGTCATCGCGCCGTCCACGTCCCAGTCGGTGCCGGTGTAGCTGAGCGACGGATCGAACAGGTTCTGGCCGTCGTGCATGTACAGCACCGGGTAGCGGCGCTGCGGGTCCTCGCCGTAGGACGGCGGCAGCCACACGTCGACGTTGCGCGCGGCGACGTGCGCCGAGGGGAATGCCTGCCAGCTCTCGGTGCGGCCGGTGGCCTGCAGCGGCGGCGCATGCACCGCGTAGGCCCAGCGCAGGAACACCGGCAACATCGCCGCCCAGCTTTCCTGGCGGTGGATGCCGCCGTCCAGCACGTACAGCGTGGCGTCGGCGCGGTCGGGCGCGCCCGCGTGATCGAGATTCACCGAATGCCCGAGCTGGCGCAGGCCCCTGGCGCGCGGTTCGGGCTCGCCCGCGACGCGCCAGCCTTCGAGCAGATCCTGTGCATCGTCGATCACGTCGATGAGGCCGTCGCCGTCGCGGTCGTCGGTCTCCTCGTCGGTGCCCACCGCGAAGAACCAGCGGCTGCCCGGGTGATAGGCGCCGCGGTCGATCATCTGCTGGGCGATGCGCGCCTGCAGGCGTGCGGATGCCTCCGCGTCGACCGGTGCGTCGCTCAGCCACAGCGAGGGCGAAAACGCGCCGATGTGCGAGAACGTGTCGGAGTAGTGCCAGCCCATGTTCAGGGCCTGCGCGCCGCCCAGTGACCAGCCCAGGATGGCGCGCGCCGAGGGATGCGCACGCGTGCGGTAGCGGCCGTCGATGGCCGGCACCAGGTGCCCGGCCAGCCATTCGGCGTAGGCATGCGCATCGCGGCCCACCGCGCCGTGACGCGTCGTCGCCGGCGCACTGCGGCCGGCGGCCGGGTCGGAAAAGCCGTACGCCGCCATGCGGTCCGGCGGCATGTCGATGGCGACCACCAGCGGCGGGCGGATGCTGCCGTCCGCGGTCAGCGCATCGAGCGTTTCGCGCAGACGCACGGCCTCGGCGTCCTGGCCGTCGTTGACGTACAGCGTGGGGTAGCCGATCGCCGCCCGCGGGTCGTAACCAGGCGGGAACAGCACGCGCACGCGCAGGCCATCCGCGCTCAGTCCTTCCGCCTCGACGCGCAGGGTCTCGCCCTGCGCGTCGCTGGCGAGCACGTCGATCCGCGCGGGCGGCGACGAGGCCATGGCCTGCGCGCTCGCGAGCAGGCCGGCCAGCAGGCCCGCGCGGAGGTGCGCGCGCCACATGGATGTGTGTTTCCCGGAGACAGGCATCGCGATCTCCCTCAGGCCGACAGACTGCGTCGGCAGGTGAAAAAACCGTTGAGGCACAGCCGCCCTCGACGCGGGTCGCGCACCAGCCGCTCGGGATGTGCGATTTCGCCGGTGTGGAACAGCGTGCCCTCGTAGAAGATGATGCGGTTGAAGCGCGCCGGCACCACCACCAGTTTTTCGAACCAGTCGTTCGAGGCGGTCATGTAGCCGGTCGCGATGCCGTACTTGTCGCGGAAGGCATCGGCATCCAGCGTCCCGGAGTCCTCGATCAGCGGCACGATCACCTGCGGCGGATGTTTCGGCCCGTAGAACGCGGTACCGCCCAGCGTGTCGTCGCGGAACAGGTACAGCACCGAAGCCGCGATGCGGTGCTGCGGCTGCACGCTCAGCCGGTCGATGTGGCAGATCGACTGGAACGGCTTGAGCTGCTCCGGCGGCGTCGCGGTGATCGCCAGCCGGCTGTACATGCGCTCGGTGCGGCGCATGCCCATTCGGCTGCGCAGATGGGTGGCGAAGAACGTGTCCAATTGCGCCGAGAACGCCTCTGGCATGCGCAGCTCCAGGCCGGGGTAACCGTTGTGCGACTTTTCCTCGAACGCATCGAGATGCGCCGCGGCGTAGTCGACCATCGCCTCCGGGTGCTGCAGCGCATCGTCGATCACATGGCAGACATGGCGGCCTGCGATCGGCACGGTCTGGATGCGCGGGTGGGGGTTGAACATGGTGGCGAGCCTCAACTGTTCTCGATCAGCCAGCGCCGATATCCGCCGATCAGCGCGTCGTGTTCATCGAAAATGTTGCAGCTGTGCTTGATGTCGACGCGTGGCGCCAGCGAAGACAGGTCGCGCATAAGCTCGAAAAGACCGAGGACAGCCTTTGCATCCCATTCCGGGCCCATGCGGTAGTCGAGCGACAGCGCATCGGTGGTGTAACAGCCGGCACCGAGATCTGGCACGGCATGCCCGCTGGGCGAACGCATCGCGCCGAATATCACGTGGAACCCTTCGGCATCGCCGTCGATCATGGCTTGGACCGGGTCGTCGTTGAATCCGAAATCGCATTCTGCGCTGCGACTCTTCGACCAGTAGTGATTGTTGGTCGAAACCAGACATCCGGAGCGGCTGCGCAGGTACGCGTAGGCCCGCTGCAGCGCCGGTGTGCCGCAGTAGTCGATCTCGATGTCCGGAAGGCTGCCGTCGTTCTCGTCGAGAACGGCGACGACCGCGTCGATGTAGTCGCTTTGCATGGCGCCTGTCGCGATGAGGATATGGAGGAGGCTGCGCGGCGTTTCAGCGCAGCGGCACGAAGCGGATCGCCTGCCCGCCGCCGGCGGCGAGGTTCAGTGTCAGCGTCTCGCCTGCGCGCACCGTGCGTGTTTCGCGCGCGAAGGAGAAGCGCGTCTCGCCGAGGTAGTGCGCGTCGTCGCCGTCGCGGTAGATCTCGGCGCGGTAGCGCTTGCCCTTGGCGAGGAAATCCAGCGGGATGTCGACGCTGCGCGGCTGCTCGTCGGTGATGGCGCCCACATACCAGTCGGCACTGTTGCGGTCCTGGCGCGCGAACACCGCCAGGTCGCCGACTTCGCCGGCCAGCATGCGCGTCTGCGCCCAATCGACGGGCACATCCTCGATGAAGCGGAAGGCGTCCATGTGTTGCGCATAGTGCTCGGGCAGGTCGGCCACCATCTGGATCGGGCTGTACAGCACCACGTACAGCGCCAACTGGCGCGCCAGGGTGCTCTGCAGCGGCTGGCCGCGGCCCTGCAGACTGAGGATGCCGGGGGTGTAGTCCATCGGCCCGGACAGCATGCGGGTGTACACCAGCTCCACCTCGTGTTCGGGCGCGTTGGGCGGGTTGCCCCAGGCGTTGTATTCCATGCCGCGGGCGCCTTCGCGGCTGACCCAGTTGGGATACGTGCGGCGCAGGCCGGTGTCCTTGATCGGCTCGTGCGCGTTGACCGCGATGCGGTGCCTGGCAGCTTCCTGCACCACTTGCAGATGGTGGCGGCTCATCCACTGGCCGTCGTGCCATTCGCGCAGCACCGGCGCGCCGGGTGCGTCCTGGCGCTCGATCTGCCCGGCATCGCAGACGTAGCCGGTCTTCACCGAATCCACCCCGCGCGCGGCATAGAAATCGAAGGCCGCGCCGAGCTGGGTGTCGTAATGGCTCACCGCGCAGCCGGTCTCGTGGTGCCCGACCAGATGCACGCCCTTGGTTTTCGCATACGCGCTCAGCGCATCGATATCGAAATCGGGCAGCGCGCGGGTGAAATCGAAATTCCAGCCGTTGCCGAACCACTGGCCGTCCCAACCCGGGTTCCAGCCTTCCACCAGCACGCCGCGGAAGCCGTGTTTCGCCGCGAAGTCGATATAGCGCCGCGTATTGGCGGTGGTCGCGCCGTGCTTGGCGCCGGTCGCCCAGGTTTCGGTGTCCAGATGCAGCGACCACCACACGCCCACGTATTTGGACGGTTTGAACCAGCTCACATCGCCCAGTGCGTTGGGCGCGTTGAGGTTGAGTTCGAGGTCGGATTCGTACAGCCTGCCGGCGGTCTCGGCGATGCGGATCGTGCGCCAGGGTGTTTCGAAGGGCGCGCTGCGCCGCACCTTCCAGCCTTCCGAGGCGCGCGACAGCTCGGCGCGCAGGCGGTGGCCTTCCACCCGGCGCAGCCACATCGACGCATAGTCCACCAGCGCGGCCTCGTGGAAGGCCAGATGCAGCCCGTTGTCGGTGCGCAGGGTCATCGGCGTGTGCGCCATCGCCACTTCGCGCAGCGGCGTCTGGTTGTACAGATATTCGTAGCGGTTCCACTCGCCGGCCGGGATCCACCACGCGGTGGCCGCCGGCACGATGTCGAATTCGGTCAGCTCGTCCAGGATCACCACATCCTTGAGCTGCGGCTGGTCGGGGAACGCATAGCGGAAGCCGATGCCGTCGTCGAACACGCGGAACTCGATGTCCAGCGCGCGTTTGGCGTTGAGGGTTTCGGTGACCCGTGCGCGCAGGGCGTTGTGACGGTCGCGCACGAAGCGCCGCTCGCCCCAGGGCTGTTCCCAGGTCTCGTCGTGCGCGCGGGTGGTCGCGGAGGTCAGCGCCATGTTGCGTTCGAGCTTCTCGCCCTCGCGCAGCAGGAAGCCCAGGCGCGAGGTCGCGATCAGCGGCGCGCCGTCGCGCAGCACGCGGTAGCCCAGACGGCCTTCGTGGATGTCCAGTTCCACCCGCAGGCGGCCGTCGGGCGACTCCACCGAGGCCACGGTGTCGGCCTGCGCGCACAGTGCAGGCGCAAGTAGGGCGGCGAGGGTCAGTGCCTGCAGCGCGGCGCGGTGCGCGATGTTGAATGGGGAGCTGGGCATCGTCGTCTCCGGTCTGTCGGGAGTGGGTGCGGTCGGTGTGGCTGCGGTCTGTGGCTGCGGCGACGCGTCATGCGCTGAGGGAAGACAATGGAGTGAGCCGCGTTTGCGCGATCGCGACTTCATTCGACGACGTAGACCACGGCGCTGCGTCCGGGCACTGTGAAACGCCCGTTTGTCGCGTCGTACTGTGCATCGGCCAGGCGTGCGTCCGCGCGCCCGGCCGCGCGCTGCACCGGATGCAGCACATAGGCCTTGCCGGCTTCTTCGCGCAGATCCAGCGTCTGCGCATCGGGCGAGGCGTTGATGAAATACAGCACGTCACGAAAGCCTGCGCCCGCGTAGCCTGCGCCATTCAGATGCACGGCCATCACCGTCGGGTTCTGCTGCTGTCCGACGTTGCGGAACGACAGCCGCGCGCGTATGTCATCGGCGCTGCGCATGCGGAACAGGGTGGAGCTGGCGCGGATGCGCAGCAGGTCGAGAAAGGCGTCGCGCATCCAGGCGATGTCGGCGGGCGCCGGTTTGACCGCGGGATTGTTCAACACCGGGCGCATCAGCGGCCAGTCGCCGGCGTTGTCGGCCGCGCGCGGCAGGCCGATGCCGAAGCCGTTGTCGCTCAGGCTCCAGTCCAGACGGTTGAAGGCATCGCCGGAGTCGAAGCTGTTTTTGTCCAGCGACTTCGAGCGCAGGATCTCGATCCCGGCATGGAAGTAGGCGATGCCCTGGCTGAAGGCGGTGGTGGCCGCGCCGACATACTGCGCGCGTGCCCGCTCGCCGGCCGGCGTGTCCTGCGGCATGCGCATCGCATTGATGTCGAACAGGGTCATGTTGTCGTGGTTCTCGACGTAGTTGACCACTTCACCGGGTTCGGCCACGTAGCCGGCCGGCTGCCCCGCGTAGTCGAACTCGGCCAGCGCGCGCGTCCGGCCGTCGGCGCCGGCCATGCGCACCGTCGACAATGTGCCCGCCAGGCCGATGCGCACGAGGTCGGCGGCACGCAGCAGGTCGGCGCGCCGGTCCTTGCCGGCGTTGCGCGCGTTCGGCGCGTAGTGCAGGCCGTTGAGCCACCCCTGCTGCGCGATGAGGGCCTCGCCGCTGTCGCAGCAGCCGCCGCCGCGCGCCGCGTCGCGCGCGCGGTCGCTGAAGGTGGCGATGCCGGAGTTCTGCAGCTGGCGCTGCGCGGCCTGCACGAAGCGCGTGCCGTCGGCCACTTCGCCGAAGTTCCAGCCCTCGCCCAGCAATTCGATGCGCCGGCCGGCGGCGGCGTCCACCGCACGCTGCAGGCGCAGCATCGCCTCGCGCGGCTGGTGGCCCATCAGGTCGAAGCGGAAGGAGTCGATGCGGTAATGCTTCACCCACGTCACTGCCGAATCGATCATCAGTTTCGCCATCATCCGGTGTTCGGTGGCGGTGTTCTCGCAGCAAGTCGAGCGCTCGATCCTGCCGGCCGCATCCAGCCGGTGGTAATAGCCGGGCACGATGCGGTCGAGCACCGACTTAGCGTCCTGGCCGGCGGCGAAGGTGTGGTTGTAGACCACGTCCATGCCCACGCGCAGGCCGATGGCGTGAAGGGCCTGCACCATGGCACGGAACTGCAGGATACGGATGTTCGGCGAATTCGCGTCGGTGGCGTAGCTGCCTTCGGGCACGGTGTAGTGCCAGGGGTCGTAGCCCCAGTTGAAACAGTCGCGCGCGGCGACCGCGGCGATGGCCGCCTGCGGGG
>ERZ1066122.224-NODE-224-length-63374-cov-14.735340_pt1 | contig 63374 bp, 57 predicted proteins | sample MGYA00382769_ERZ1066122 | MGnify/ENA primary metagenome ERZ1066122 (study PRJEB33369, sample SAMEA5778352) | biofilm metagenome | biome: Industrial cooling water; feature: Water cooling tower basin; material: Biofilm | place: United Arab Emirates | collected... | reverse complement strand
CCGCTTTCCGATGGCGGTCTGACGGGAGCTCATACACAAACTTTCTGACACTCCCAGGTCTGGGGCCCCGTGGCGGCCCCCGACCTGGACCCCGACCTGGCCCCCGACCCAGACTGCGGGCCTCAGCCGCCGAGACTCCCGTCTCTCAACTCATTGGTTGCGCATCTCCCATCTCCATACCGCGTCTCGCCGTCTCAATCCTCCCACATCACATCTCCCAAAATCACAAGTCCCGGATCTGGACGAGCCAGATCCGGGACTTGCGTCATCAGAAGTGAGAAATCAGAACGCGTAGCGCAGCGTCAGCTGCATCTGGTAGAAGTCACGCGTCTGGTTGGGATTCCGCTGCATGGCCGCCCCCGTGCGGAGACGGGAGTCGAACTCGTAGCCATTGGCCCGCTCATCCGTGACCGCGGCGCCGGCGGGACGCTGACGCAGGGTGAGGATGTTCTGCTGCGGGAAGTTGGGCGAGAGGTTCGGCAGCGCGATGTTGCCCCAGTTCTTGTTGAGCAGGTTCGCGAAGTTGATGATGTCGAGCTGCACCGTGAGGGTCTGGCCACGCACGCGCGGCAGCGACTGGCGCACCGACAGGTCGAAGCGGTTCTGCCACGGCGAGCGGCAGCTGTTGCGCTCCATGATCTGGCCACGCTGGCTGTTGAGGCAGTCCTGCGAGGCGATGAAGCGCTCGAAGTCGGCCGCAGCCGCGGAGTTGACCGCGAAGGCGTTGCCCGTGCCCGTGCCGATGCGCATTTCGTTGGCATCGGCCGCATTGCGCGGAACGTAGATCGGGTCGTTGCCGATGACGGCGTCGCCGTTGATGTCGCTGTTCACGGTGTACGTGACCGGCGTGCCCGACATGCCCTCGTAGTAGAAGCTGACGTCGGTCTGGAAGCTCTTCCACGGCGCCGTGTAGGTGCCGTAGGCCACAATGCGGTGCGGACGCTCGAAGTACGAAGTCTGCACGTCATTGCGGTCGGAGATCAGGCCCGCATGCTGACGGCCGTTGCGGTAGTTCGAGATGGCGCGGTCCGAGGTCAGCGACTGCACGTCCTTGGCCTGCATGAAGGTGTAGGCGGTGGTCGCCTCGAAGGCGCTGTTGAAGCGCTTGCGGAGCTGACCGGACAGCGAGTAGCTGTAGTCCTTGGACTGGTTCGTGAGGTAAACCGCGCCCTCGTTGAACGCCACGTTGTTGGCGCCGGTGGTGGTCACCAGGCGACGCGACGTGTTGTTCACCGTCACCGTGCCCGTGGCACTCGTCGTGATGGCGTCGGCATACTGCACGCGGCCGTTGTTGGTGCGGACCGGCGCGCCGTCGAACTCACGGAAGTTGATGTCCTCGATGAACATGCCGTTCACCGCGCGACGATAGAGACCCTCGAACGTGAAGGTCACGTCGCCCGGCAGGCGATGGTCGAAGCCCAGCGAGCCGGTGAGGTTCTGCGGCATCTTGAAGTTCGGATCGGTGACGTTCACGCCCACCGTGCCCGCCGCACCCGGCGTGGGCGGGTTCTGCCCGGCGCAGGAGCGCGGCAGCTCGGCCACGTTGGTGGTGAAGGCCGGCACCGCCGTGCCCGTGCAGGCCACGTTCACACCACCGAGACCGGTGTTGGAGTAGCCGTTGCCCACCATGATGAGCGGCACCGGCGCCGTGTAGATGCCCACGTTGCCGCGGAACTGCGTGCGCGACTCACCCTTGACGTTGTAGTTGAAGCCCACACGCGGCGACCACAGGATCTGCGTCTCGGGCTTCCAGTCGGTGCGAATGGGCCGGCCCGCCGCCGTCGAGCGCGTGAGCAGGTCCTGATTCAGCACCGGCGTGTCGAGGAACGACGGAATGTCGGCGCGGATGCCGTAGGTCAGCGTGAGGTTGGGCGTGTAGTTCCACTGATCCTGCGCGTACAGGCTGGCCTGCTGGGCGTTGAACTCGGCCGCGATGTCACCGCCGTTCGCGTACGAGAACAGGAAGCCCGAGGGGCGGCCCGCCGCGAGGTCGGCAATGCTGGCGAAGTTGTAGGCGCCGTTGGCCGCGCCCGACAGAAAGTAGTTGTACGTGTACGAGCGCTCGAAGCGGGCACCGGCCGTGAAGGTGTGCGCGCCCATCGGGATGGTGAGGTTGTCACTGATCTCGAAAATGCGCTGCTTGAGCAGGTTGCCCGGCGAGAAGCGCTCCGACCCGAAGGTCACCGCGCGATTGGCCGAGGTGCCGCCGATGGGCGTGACCGCCACCGCGATTTCCGGCGTGTTGAGCGGCAGGATGCGCTCGTCTTCCACCGTGTTGTAGCCGATGGACAGTTCGTTGTTCCAGCCGCGCGCCGAGTTGGTGTAGAGCTGCAGCGCCGACGACACGTTGGTGTTCTTGCGGCTGAACGCGTTGGACGTCAGACGGATGCCCGAGTTCTGCTGCGCAATGTTGGTGTTGAACGCGTTGGTGTTGCGCGAGAACTCGTCCTGCTCCGCCGTGTTGTAGAGCTGACGGAAGGCCAGGCGGTTGCTGCCGTTGATCTGGTAGTCGAGACGCCCGAACAGGTTGGTGAGCGGATTGTTGCGGCGGTAGAAGCCCGCGCTGCCCACGTCCACACCACGGCCCTGCATGATCTGCGCGATGCGCGCGATGCTGTCGAGCGCCACGTCACCCACGCGGCCATCGGCAGCGGCCGGGCCGGACGACGGGTCGGAGCGCTCCTGGAACTCGGGCGCCACGAAGAAGTGCAGCTTGTCCTTGATGATCGGACCGCCGAGCGAGAAGCCGTACTGCTTGACGTCGAAGTCCGCATTGCGGATGAACGGCTGATCGGCCGCCATGCCCGGCGTGCGGAAGGTGTACGTCGCGCCACCCGTCCAGGTGTTGGTGCCCGAGCGCGTGACGGCGTTGATGAGCATGCCGGCGAAGTTGCCGTAGCGCACGTCGGTGGGGCTCATGAGCACCTGGAATTCCTTCACGGCTTCCAGCGACATGATGCGGCCGCCGGTGGCGCCGCCGGGCTGGCCGCCCGAGGAGCTCAGGTTGAAACGGTCGTTCTGATTGACGCCGTCCACCGTGTAGTTGTTGTAGCGGTTGTACACGCCACCGGCCGACGGACCACCGTCGGTGGGACGCGTGACCTGCGGCGTGAGCTTCACGAGATCGGTGAAGTCGCGCTGCAGCGTCGGCAGACGACGCAGCAGCGTGTCGCCGACCACCGTGGCCACGCCCTGGCGCGACGGCGAGAACTCGGCGCCCGCCGCGTCGGCGGAAATGGTCACGCCCTGGATCTGGGCGGCGGCCTGCTTGAGCTGGAAGCTCGCGACCGTGTTGCCACCCAGCGTGACGACGACGTTTTCGCGGGTCTGCGGCGAGTAGCCCAGCAGGCGTGCGGTCACGGTGTACGTGCCAACCGCGAGGCTGAGGGCGTTGTAGCGGCCGTTGGCGCGCGTGATGAGGCCCTGACGGTAGCCGGTCTCCACGTTCCGCAGCTCGATCTGGACGCCTTCGAGCGGCTTGTTCGCGTCGTCGGTCACCAGACCGGAGATGGCTCCGGTCGTGAGGCCCTGTGCCATGGCAGACGACGGATCCCCGAAGAGGATCGCCGCGCCCAACACGAGACCAATGAGGCGCTGAATGCGCATAGGACGGTGTGCTGAAAGGGATGGGAGGGACGTCAGACCTCCCGATGACAACGGGAGAGTCGGGGAAAACCTAGACCGGCCGGGAAACGCGGGCAAGAAACCCGTGTAACCGGCCGGTCACGCTCACTCGGACTGTCCCGTCTTATTGCGCGCGTCGTCCCACCGTGAGGTAGTAGACCGGCACACCCAGGAGAATGACGCCAAACACCCCGAGGGTGGGGATGCGCTGCGCGCTGTCCATGAGCGCATTGCCCAGGAGGAACAGCACGGCCAGACAGAAAAGGGCGGGCACCAGCGGGTAGAGGGGGGTGCGCACCGGCGGATTCCAGTCGGGACGGCGACGCAGCTTGAAGATGGCCCCGATGCTGAGCACGTAGAACACGAGCGAGGCAGTCACGAAAATGTCGGCCAGTTGCTCGAAGCTGCGCAGCAGCACGAATGTGACCCCCAGGATGCCCGTCATGATGATGGCCACATACGGCGTCTTGAAGGTCGGGTGCACCGCCGCCACCTGACGGAAGAACAGCCCGTCATCGGCCATGGCAAAAAAGATGCGTGGTCCGGTGAGCAGCGAGCCGTTCACCGACCCGAAGGTGGAGATGAGCACCGTGAGCGACACCAGCGTCACGCCCACCGGCCCGATGAGGCGCTGGGCCACGTCGGCCGCCACGAGCGGCGCGCGGCGCATTTCGTCCACCGTGAGCACCGACAGATAGGCCAGATTGGCCAGCAGATAGATGGCAATGATGGCCAGCGTGCCAAGCACGATGGCGCGTGGCAGGGTGCGGCGCGGGTCGGCCACTTCGCCCGATACCTTGGCCAGATCGCCCCAGCCGTCGAAGGCCCAGAGCACGCTCACCAACGCGAGGCCGAAGGCCGACACCGAGAAGGATCCCGCCGGCGCCGCCGGCGTGAAGTTGCCGCCGGTCTTGGGCAGCCCCAGCGCAAAGGCCAGCAGAATGATGATGACGAGGCCGCCGTACTTGGCCACGGTGGTGACGTTCTGCACGAGCGAGCCCCATTTGAGGCCCACCACGTTGATGGTGGCCATGAGGGCCAGCGCCGCCGCCGCCACGTAGTGCGCATAGGCATCGTAGGGCGCGATGCTGGGATCGAAGCCCAGCGCCCGCAGGAAATACTGCGCAAAAGTCAGCGAGATGCCGCCCAGCGCGGCGGCACGAATGAGCGTGAACTCCGCCCACCCGTACAGGAAGGCGGGGAGCCGCCCCCAGGCCTCGCGGATGTACACGAAGTAGCCGCCGGTGCGCGGCATGGCGCCGGCCAGCTCGGCCAGCGTGAGCGCGCCACAGAGCGCAAAGAGGCCACCCACTGCCCACACGGCCATGAGCGGCAGGGGACCGGGGAGCTTGTCGGCAATGCCGGCTGGCGAACGGAAAATGCCGGAGCCGATGGTCGTACCGACGAGGACGGCAATGGCGCTCCAGAGTCCGAGCTGGCGGGGGAGCTCGGCGGGCGCGCTGGAAGGGGGGGAAGAGGCCATACGCGCAATGCTAGTGCCCGGCGCACGGCTTGGCATCTCCACAAGGGGCCGGCGGCCGCGAAACATGGCACAGGGTGTTTGGCAAGCGCTGCAAAGACCGGTCGTCGCCGTCTAGTTTTCCGGGATCATGTCTGGTTCTCTGAATCCCCTGCTGCCTGTCGGGCTGCTGACCGCACTGTTCTGGGTGCTGGTGGCCGCCTGTGTCGTGGCGCAGGTGTTTATCGTGCGGGCGGTTTTCCGCACCTTGCCGGCGGCGCCCACGAGCAGTGCGGTGCCCGCCCCGCGTCGCTGGGCTGAGGTGGTGCAGGTCATCCTGCCGGTGGTCGGATTGGTGGCCCTGTTCCTGGGTGCCTGGCGCGCCCTGGCTCTTCCGACCACTCCGTGACGCACCGGCTCGTGCGTCCCTGGCTCGACGTCACATGACGACGCCCGCAACACCGGCGGCCGAAACGCCGCTCTCCCGCGACCTGGTCGCCCTCACCAAGCCGCGCATCATTTCGCTGCTGCTGGTGACGACGGCGGCGCCCATGTACGCGGCGGGGTCGCCGTCGATCTGGACCGTGCTGCTGGTGATGGTGGGCGGCTACCTCATGGCGGGCGGCGCCAACGCGGTCAACATGTACATCGATCGCGACATCGATGACGTGATGGCGCGCACGCGCCTGCGTCCGATTCCCTCGGGACGCATGTCACCCATTCAGGTGCTGGCCTTCGGCGTGTTCTGCGCCACGCTGGCCACCTGGCTGCTGGCGCACTTCGTGAACGTGCTGTCGGCGGGCCTCGCGCTGGCCGGCTTCTACTTCTACGTGTTCATCTACACGCGGCTGCTCAAGCGCACCTCGCCGCAGAACATCGTGATCGGCGGCGCGGCGGGTGCGTTTCCGCCGCTGGTGGGCTGGGCGGCGGTGACGGGCACGCTCGACGTGACGGCGCTCTGTCTCTTTCTCATTGTGTTCTACTGGACTCCGCCGCACTTCTGGGCGCTCGCGCTGCTCAAGCAGGTGGACTACAGCCGCGCCGGTGTACCCATGGCGCCGCTGGTCTGGGGTGAGCGCGAGACCATGCACCAGATGGTGTGGTACACGGTCATTCTGCTGGCGCTGACGGTGCTGCCGGTGCTCTACGGCGCATTCGGTTGGCTGTACCTGCTGAGCGCCGTGGTGCTTGGCGGTCTGCTGTTCTGGGGCGTGTGGCGCGTGCTGCGCGCGGCGCAGCGCGGCGAGAGCTGGACGGGGCAGGCGTGGTGGGTGTACAAGTACTCGCTGCTCTATCTCGCGCTGCTGTTCGTGGCCATGGGCGTCGACCGGGCGCTGCAGCGTTGACGGCACGCCGATCGGCGCATCCGCTGGCGACGCCGCCGGCGAGTCCGTCGGTGGCCCCGGCGACCGATCCCTCCACCCCACGCGCTGCGCGGCCCTCGCCACGGGCGCTGGCTCGCCTGCTGCCGCTCTTGCGGCCCTACCGGGCGCGACTGGCGGTGGCCTTCGTGTTTCTCGTGGTGGCGGCCGCGGCGGGCCTCGTGTTCCCCGGTGTGCTGCGCTATCTGCTCGACGCGGCCTTCGAGCAGCGCGACGCGGAGGCACTCGATCGCATTGCGCTGGGCCTGCTGGGCGTGTTTGCCGTGCAGGCGCTGGCCAACTATGTGCAGGTGTTTCTGCTCAGCAGCAGTGTCGAACGCATTGTGGCCACGCTGCGTGAGCGCACCTTTGCCCATCTGATTCGCCTCTCGCCGGCGTTCTTCACGGACCGCCGCACGGGAGAGCTCACGAGTCGTCTGAGCAGCGACCTCGCACTGCTGCAATCCCTGCTGTCCACCTGGGTGTCGGAACTCTCGCGCCAGGTGCTGTTTCTGGTGGGCGGCGTGATCATGCTGTTCGTCTCCAACCCCACGCTCACGCTCACCACGCTGGCCGTGGTGCCCATCGTGGTGGGCGCCGCGCTCACCTTTGGCCGCGCGCTGCGCAAGGCCAGCACCACGGTGCAGGACCGGGTGGCCGAGGCCATGGGCACGGCCGACGAAGCCTTCGGCGCCATTCGCACCGTGCAGAGCTTCACGCGCGAGGCGCACGAGACGGAGCGCTTTGCGCATCTGCTGCGCGATCTCGTGGAAGTGGCGGTCTCGCGCGCACAGACGCGCGCGCTGTTCTTCAGCGTAGTGGGCTTTGTGGCCTTCGGCGCCGTGGTCGCCGTGCTCTGGCAGGGCGGGCAGCAGGTGCTGGAGGGTGGCCTCACGGCGGGCACGCTGGTGGCCTTTCTGTTCTACGCACTCTTTGTAGCGGCAGCGGTTGGCTCACTCGCCACACTGTTCGGCAACTTCCAGGAGGCCGCCGGTGCGGCCACACGCGTGTTCGAATTGCTGGACACCGAGCCCACCGTGCAGGAGCCGGCGCACCCGGTGGCCCTGCCGCGGCCCGTGCGCGGCGCGGTGACCTTCGAGGAGGTGCGCTTCCGCTATCAGCCCGACTATCCCGAAAGTGTGCGCGGCATTTCGCTCGACCTCGCGCCCGGCGAGGTGGTGGCGCTGGTGGGGCGATCGGGCGCGGGCAAGACCACACTGGCCGGTCTCCTGCCGCGCTTCTGGGATGTATCGGGCGGCCGCATTACGCTCGACGGTGTGGACATTCGCGAGCTGTCGTTCGAGACGCTGCGCGGCGCCATCGGCATCGTGCCGCAGGAACCGGTGCTGTTCAGCGGCAGCATTCGCGACAACATCGCGTATGCGCGGCCCGATGCCAGCGATGATGACGTGCGCCGCGCGGCCAGTGCGGCCCATGCGCTCGAGTTCATCGAGCGGCTGCCGGACGGTTTTGCCACACGCGTGGGCGAGCGTGGCGTGAAGCTCTCCGGCGGGCAGCGTCAGCGCATCGCCATCGCCCGCGTGTTTCTCAAGGACCCGGCCGTGGTGATTCTCGACGAGGCCACCTCGAGTCTCGACACGGAAAGCGAACGCTACGTGGAGCAGGCGCTCGAGGAACTGCTCGAGGGACGCACGACGCTGCTCATCGCGCATCGCCTGAGCACTGTGCGCCGCGCCGACCGCGTGGTGGTGCTCGACGAGGGCCGCGTGGTGGAGGAGGGGTCGCACGAGGTGCTGCTCGCGCAGCAGGATGGGCTGTACGCGAGGCTGCACTCTCTTTAACTGCAAACTGCGGTAGCGGTACGTCGGAAGCCGTACCGCAGAAGCCGTACCACGGAAGCCTCAGGGCAGGAATCGCCATCGGGGAGCTCCATTGCGCGTTGAGGCTTCTGCCGTCCTGGCTTCTGACCTACGGCTGCCGAATCCGGCTATCGCTGTTTGCTGTTCAAAGTTCCACGCGCACCCTCACCTGCACTCCCCCTTCCACCTTCACCGTCTTGCGCTGCGTGCCCAGGCGCTCGTGCCACACCACGAGCGTGTAACGCCCCGGCGGCACGCCATCGAAGCGGAAGTCCCCGTCCGCGTCCGTCACCGCCACAAAGGGATGCGGCGCCACGGCAATGAAGGCGCGCACCCAGGGATGCAGGTCGTCGCGCACCTCGAGCAGCGCGGGCTCGCGGAAGGCCTCGTCGCTGGGCACCACCTGTCCGGCATCCGTGAGCAAGATGGTGCTGCGACTGCCGCGCTCTCCCAGTGGCACCAGCTGCAACCTCGACATCATCGCGTCGTTGCCGTGCACGAGCACCGTGGCGCCCGCCGCCACACGCTGCACCCGCGGCGACAGACGACAGCCGTCGAGCGTCAGATGCACGCGGCGTGACCCATCGTCGCGCGGCCCCGCCGGCACCCCCACCAGCCAGACGATGGCCTGCCCCACCCCGCCGTCCCGACTGGGCACCAGCGTTTCCGTGTGCGGACGGCACACGGTGCTGTCACGCGTGGGTACCACGCTGGTGTCGAAGGGCGTGCCACCGCGCAGCTCACCCAGAATCACGCCCGGCGTGGGAATGACCTTGACCTGGTAGCGCAGCCCGTCGGGTCCACCGGCACTGCGCGCGAGGGTGGCCGACGTCGCCGGCCCCTTCTGCGCGGCCGTGGCCTCCACCCCCTGCACGTCCACCACGGTCAGACGCCCTGACGCGTCGTCGCCTCCGCTTCCGCCACAGGCGGCGAGTGTCGCTGTCGCCGCCACCACCAGCCACGCCAGCGCCTGCGCGGTGCCGGTGGCTCCTGCCCTGCGTCCAGCCCCCATCAGACGATGAACAGATCGCGCTGCGGCGTCCCCGGGGTGATGAGCAGGGCGTCGTCGCCCACGAACGCGTTCACCTCACTGCGCACACCGAACGCGCCCGGCAGATACACGCCAGGTTCGATGGAGAAGCCCACGCCCGGAATGAGCAGACGATCGTCGCGCGACTCGAGATTGTCGATCTGCGGGCCGGAGCCATGCAGCTCGCGGGCGTCGATGCTGTGGCCCGTGCGATGCCAGAAGTGCGGACCATAACCACGCGCTTCGATGACGGCACGCGCCGCGTCGTCCGCCTCACCGCCGCGCACCGGCTCGCCGGCCGCAATGCGTGTCGTGAGCAACTCGAGCGCCGCATCCCGTGCATCACGCACCGCTTCCCACACCGCCACCACCTCGGCGCGCGGTTCGCCCAGCGACGCCATCCAGGTCTGGTCGGCGTACACGCCCCCGCCGGTCTCACGGGCCCAGAGGTCCACCAGCAGCACGTCACCGCGCTGCACGAGGCGCGGCGCGTCCGCCGACGGCGCATAGTGCGGATTGGCCGCATTCTCCGACGCCGCCACGTCGGGACCGTGGTCGGTTTCGAGACCGGCGCGGGCAAAGGCGTCGAGGATGCGCTGCTGCAGCTCATGCTCGGCAGCCGGCGTGCCGGCAGCGGCCATCGCGCCGGCGTGACGGATGGTGTCCTGCGCGATGGCGGCAATGTGCGCCGCCGCGCGCTCGTGCGAGGCGCGCTGCGCGGGCGTCCAGGTGGCGTAGATCTGCGACACCAGTTCGGCCGAGCTGAACACCGTGGCGCCGCTCGCCCGCACCAGTTCGAGCACACCCGCGGGAATGCGATCGAGATACGGGATGGCGTCGCCGGGCGAATACTCCATGGCCACGCGCTTGCCACTCACCAGCGTGCGCACTTCCGACTCGAGTGCGCGCCAGCCCGTGTAGGTGCGCAGCGGCCAGGCAGCGGGCCAGCGCGACCAGGGGCCGGGCTCAATGGCATGCGCGATACCGATGGGTGTGCCCTCACGCGGTATGAAGGCAAACACGCGCCGCGAGCAGAGTCCCTCAAAGCCCAACAGGCCCGCGGCAATGGCGTTGGTGCCGCGAAAGTCGTACAACAGCCAGCCGTCGAGATCCGCATCGACGAGCAGGCGCTGCAGCCGCGGCAGCAGCTCAGGCGTCAGCATGACTCACACCAGGAAAGGAGAAAAACCAGCGCCGCCGTGGGCAGCGCGTCAGCGACGACGCCAGTCGGTGCGCCACTGACAGCGATCGTCGCCGCGCGAGCGACAGGCCACATGCTCCACCGCGCCGTCGGCGTCGGCCAGCAGCAGCAGCGCCTCGCGAAAGGCCGCTTCGTAGAGCAGGCAGCCCACACCACGCTGGGCCGCGTCGGCGGAAACCGGCGCCGCCACTTCGAGCTGCAACGTACTGCCCTGACGCAGCAGGGTGCCATCCATGTGCCGGCGGGCAAGGCGGCGCAGCGCACCAAGGGCGATGGGTCGCGCCATGATGGACGGCAAACCGCGAGCGGCGCCACGCCGCACGCCACCGACCGTATCGACAAAGGCGCGGGCCCAGCGCCGGCCCGCCTCGCGAAACGCCAGATCGGCATCGGGACGGCGGCCGATGAGCCGCGCGAGTGCCAGCACTTCGTCGTAGCCGATGCGCTGCTTGCTGCGTACCGCGTCGCCGTAGCGACGGATCTGCTGCAGCACGGTTTCGCTGAGCCCCAGGCGCTTGTTGCGCAGCTCGTGCACGAAGTCCGCATCGAGCTCAGCGGCCGGCGTATCAATGGCCTTGACCGCCTCCAGCAACGCCAGCGGCAGCCGCGCGTCGAGCGGGCGTCCGCTGAGCGGCAAGGTGCCGTCGGCAGGGAGCGCGGCGCGGCTTTCTGGAGAAACGGAGGCAGTACCCATGAACAAGGGATGCTAATGTGTCCCCGGTCACCCATTCAAGCGCAAAATCCGGAACCTGCATCGGGCGATTTGCCCGACCCAGGTGCTTGCGCCGCGGGGTTCCATCCACCAGCGTTGCAGAAGACGCGTGTCTTGCCTGTGCGCCGCGTCCGACCCCAGCATGCCCAGACCGCCACTCACCACCGACCGCGTCGCCGACCCCACCGCCTGCCAGGCGGTGCGGCAGCATCTGCACGCGCATGTGGATGGTGAACTGAACGCGGCGGAGGGGCAGCAGGCGCTGGCCCTGCTGCTGCAATCCCACCTGCTGCACTGCGCCGCCTGCTCGCGGGTGGCGGCCCAGCTCCGCGGCATGCGCGAGGCCCTGCGCCGCCACGCCGAGCGGAGCGACGAACCCATGCGTGAGGAGTTCCGCGCGCGCATGCAGAAGCTGCTGGCGGGATGACGCGCAGTGGGCCCCGGTCTGCGGGCCCCGGTGGCTGGGCCCCGTACAGTAGGCCGGCGGTGGGTTGGTCATAGGTGGCAAGCATAGTGGCAGCCATGCAATCCGCTTCTCCGCCGGCCATTGGCTTTTCCTTCGTCATTGCTGTCGGTCTGGCCGGTGGCATTGCGCTGGCGGCCCACCGCGCCGGCACTCTGACCCGCGGCGGGGCACTGGCCGCCACGGTGGTCGGCAGTCTGGCAATGCTGGCCGGCGCGCCATGGGGCGGCTATCTGGTGCTGTGGTTCGTCAGCGCTTCGCTGCTGTCCCGCCTCGGAGTTCACGTGAAACGACAGCGTACGGCCTCGGTGCTGCCGCAGCGTGAGGCGCGCGACGCCTGGCAGGTGCTGGCCAATGGCGCCGTGTTCGCGGCTCTCGCCGCGTGGGCGCTGTGGCAGGCCGCTGAGGGCGGCCCACACCCCGACGTCGGTCCGGCGGCCGCCATCATGGCGGCGTCGGCACTGGCTGCCGCGGGCGCCGACACACTGGCCACCGAGATTGGCACCTGGCTCGGCGCCACACCGCGTTCGCTGCGCTCGGGGAAGCCGGTCCCGCCCGGCACCTCCGGCGCCGTGTCGTGGGCCGGCACCGCGGCGCTCCTGTGCGGTGCCCTCGGCTACGCGGCAGTGGCCGCGGCCGTGGGACTCGTGCCGGGCACCGCGTGGGCAACGGTGGCCGTCGCGGCCAGCCTGGGCGCGATGACGGATTCCCTGCTCGGCGCCTGGTTGCAGACCGAACGCTGGTGCGCGCACTGCCGCGAAGCCACGGAACAGAATACCCACCGCTGCGGTACGCCCACCACGCCGTGGCGCGGTTGGACGGCCCTCGACAACGACGGCGTCAATCTGCTCTGCACCCTGAGCGCTGCGGCGGTGGCGGGAATCTGGCTGGCCCTCTGGCACTGAGGCGCCCTTCGTGCGTTCATCTGACATGACCATGCCAGAATCCACCTCGCATATCCGGTCGCAGCACACCGACAGACATGTCGGCGCCGCAACGAGCGCCGAGCCAAGGTCGGGGTGGCCAACGCGCACCCAGGTGCTGGTGATTGGCGGCGGACCGGCCGGAGCGTCAGCGGCCTGGCATTGCCGCGAGGCCGGTCTCGACGTGGTGCTGGTGGACAAGGCCCACTTTCCGCGCGCCAAGGCCTGCGCCGAGTATGTGGGTCCCGGGGCCCTGCCCATTCTCGAGCGCATGGGTGCCCTCGCGGCCATCGAGGCCGGCGGCGCCGCGCGTCTTGCCGGCATGGTGGTGCACACGCCCAACGGTGGACGCATTCACGGCGAGTTCTCGGGGCGCCATCCGTTCCGTGGCATCCGCGATGGTGGACTTGGTGTGCAGCGCCAGCTGCTCGATCCGCTGCTGCTCGATCGTGCCCGCGCCGCCGGCGTGCAGGTCATCGAGGGAATGGGTCTGCATCGTGTGCTGCAGGAGCAGGGTGTGGTAACTGGCGCCGAGCTGATGCCACGCGGTGGACGGCCGGATCGTGGCAACACGCCGCACGTCATTCGCGCCGATCTGGTCATTGGCGCCGACGGCCTGCGCTCACTGGTCTCGCGGCAGTTGGGGCTCGCGCATCGGGCGCGCTGGCCCCGCCGCTACGCCTTTGTGGCACACTTCGACGGTGTGGCCGACATGGGCGCCATGGGCGAAATGCACGTGCGCCGGGATGGTTACGTGGGGCTCGCACAGGTGAGCGGCGGCGTCACCAATGTCGCGCTTGTGCTTGGGGCACGGGCCGCGAAGAACGCAGCCGGCAATCCCGAGGCGCTGCAGCGGGCCTGGCTCGACGCCGATCCGGCGCTGGCCGCGCGTTTCCGCGGCGCCACGCGTGTTTCGCCGGTGCGCACCACCGGGCCATTCGGCTCCTTCGCGAAACGCGCCTGGCATCCCGGTGCGTTGCTCACCGGCGACGCGGCCGATTTCTTCGACCCTTTCACCGGGGAAGGCATCAAGTCGGCGCTCAAGGGTGGCGAGCTGCTGGTGCAGCACGCCGTGGACGCGCTGCGCGCACCCGGCACGCAGTCGGCGCGGCGCGCGCTCTCCGCCTACGACGACACGCGCCGCCGAGCGCTGCGAGGCAAGTGGTGGATTGAACGCCTCATTGGTCTTGCGGTGGCCGCCCCGCCACTGCTCGACCACTTCGGTCGCACCATGAGTCGACGTCCCGAGCTGGCCGACCTGCTGGTGGGGGCGACGGGCGGCGTCGTGCCACCAACGGCCGTACTGCATCCCGCCACGCTCTGGCGCTTCATCACCGGCGCCGCGTCGCCGCAGACCTGAGCTTCCCGCTGCTCCTCACTTCGTCATGATCGATCAGGATCTCTTTCGCGCCGTGTTGGGGCGCTTCGCCACCGGCGTCACGGTGGTCACCACGCGCGATGCCGACGGCACACCGCATGGCATGACCGTGAGTGCCTTCAGTTCGCTTTCGCTCGATCCGCCGCTGGTGCTGGTGTGTGTGGCCAACAACGCCACCATGGCGCCGCTCATGGCCACCGCCGAGCACTTCGCGGTGAATGTGCTGAGCAGCACGCAGGAGGCGGTTTCGCGGCGCTTTGCCGGCGTGGTGCACGATCGCTTTGCCGGCATCGGCTTTCACGAGGGCCGCAATGGCGCGCCGGTGCTCGACGACGTGCTTGCCTGGCTGCAGTGCCGCATCGTGGCCCGCCATCCGTCCGGCGATCATGTCATCGTCATTGGCGAGGTGGAGCACGCCGAGGTGGGTGACGGGAAACCGCTGCTGTACTATCGCGGTGGCTACGCCACCCTCGAGCGCTGACGGGACAACAGAAGCACATGCTGACACCGGCACGGGCCCGCGGGCACGAGATGCTCGATGCGCCCGATGCCGACCCGGCCCTCGCGCTGCGTTCCCTGCGCGACGTGGCCCTGGCCAATCGTCTCTTCGGCGGGCGTCATGCGGTGCTGAGCGCGCTCGAGGCCCTCTGGCGCGAGCCTGGCGCGCCCACACGCTGGTCCCTGCTCGACATCGGCACGGGACTCGGCGACATCCCCGCGGCCGCCGCACGGCGCGCGTCACAGCGTGGCGTGACGCTGCGCAGCATCGGTCTCGAGCGCATCGTGCCCATTGCCGTGGCCGCCTCCGCGCGTTGCGACAGCGTGTGCTGTGCCTCGGCCTTTGCCCTTCCCTTCGCGGATCGCAGCATTGATGTGGTGACCTGTTCGCAGGTGCTGCATCACTTCGAGGGCCAGGAGGCGCACGCCCTGCTGCGGGAATGCACCCGCGTGGCGCGGCGCGCCGTCATCGTCGGCGATCTTCGCCGCAGCTGGCTGGCCGTGGCCGGCATCTGGTCTGCGTCCTTTGCGCTTGGCTTTCATCCCGTCAGCCGACACGACGGCGCCCTCTCGGTGCGACGCGGTTTCACGCGGCGCGAACTCGAGGCACTGGTGTACGAGGCCACCGGATGTCACGCCACCGTGCGGCAAACCCCGGGCTTTCGTCTTTCAGCGTATTGGCAGCCCGCCCCCACCACCTCTCAACCGTCATGACGAGTCCCTTCCGCCTTGATGCGCCGCCCACGGATCGACTCGTGGTCACCGTGGACGAGTTGCTCATCCGCGCGCCGGTACCGGTCATCTTCGCGCTGGCGCGTGAGGTGGAAGGCTGGCCCACGCATCTCGCGCACTATCGCTTCGTGCGCATGCGTGAGCGGCGCAGTGATGGCGGGGGCATCGTGGAGATGGCCGCCAACCGGCCCTTTGGCCCGCTCAACTGGCCCACCTGGTGGCTCTCGGAAATGGCGGTCGATCACGACGTGCCCTGGGTGCGGTTTCGCCACATCGGTGGGGTCACCACACACATGGATGTGGAGTGGAGCTTCACGCCGCAGGACGGCGGTACTCTCACCCGCATTGTGCACACCTGGAACGGACCGGCCTGGCCACTCATTGGCTCGTTCGCGGCCAGCCGCGTCATCGCGCCCGTGTTCGTGCACGGCATTGCCTCCCGCACGCTGGCCGGACTTGGCCGCGCGGCCGAGCGGAATGCCTCGCCGCAGGCCACCAGCCCGTCACGCAGCACGGTTGCCTCTCATCCGACTTCACCGGAGCCTCAATGAGCCGCCTCAGCAGCCCGCGACGTCGCGTGGCCATCACGGGCATTGGTTGTGTCACGCCCATCGGCACGGGGGTGGATGCCTTCTGGCAGGGCCTGCAGGCACGCAAGTCGGCCGTCACGCGGGCCACACGCTTTGATGTGAACATCTTCCGTTCGCAGTGCGCCGCCGAGGTGCCCGACTTCGACGCGGCACGGTGGATCGACGCTCGGCGCGTGAAGCGTCTCGATCGCTTCAGTCAGTTTGCGGTGGCCTCTGCGCAGATGGCGCTCGCCGACGGTGCACTGTCTCTCGACAGTGTGGACCGTGACCGCGCGGGGGCGATGATGGGCACGGCGCTGGGCGGCGTGGCCTATGCCGAGGAGCAGGCGGCGCGATTCCAGCAGGGCGGGTTGCGCGACGTGGATGCCACTCTTGCCCTTGCGGTGTTCGGTGGCTCGGCCAGCTGCAACATGGCCATCGAGTTCGGCATCAGCGGGCCCAATTGCACCAATGCCATGAGCTGCGCCTCGGGCGCAATGGCCATTGGTGAGGCCATGCGGCAGATCCGTGACGGCTACGCCGATGTCATGCTGGCCGGTGGCGCCGAGGCCCCGCTGGCCACGCTGTGTTTTGGCGCCTTTGCACTCATTCGCGCCATGAGCACCCGCAACGATGACCCGGCGCGCGCGTCACGCCCCTTCGACGCCAACCGCGATGGTTTCGTGATGGGCGAAGGATCGGCGGTGCTGCTGCTGGAAGCCTGGGATCACGCCGTGGCGCGCGGCGCGCGCATCTACGGCGAACTGGCGGGCTACGGCACCACCAATGACGCCCATCACATGACCGCGCCGCGCCCCGACGGATCGCAGGCGGCGCGCTGCATGCGCCTCGCACTGCAGGATGCCGAGGCTGACGTGAGCGACGTGCAGTACATCAACGCGCATGGCAGTAGCACGCCGCTCAACGACCCCACGGAAACGCTGGCCATTCGTCAGGTGTTTGGCGCGCATGCCGACGCGGTGCCGGTGTCCGGCACCAAGGGCTACTACGGTCACGCGCTGGGCGCGAGCGGCGCCTTCGAGGCGGCCATCAGCGCGCTGGCGGTCTCGCGTGGCTGGGCGCCACCCACGGTCAATCTGGAGACACCCGACGCGGCCTGCGACCTGGATTACATTCGCAACGAGGGACGCCAGCTCACGCCCCAGACCGTGTTGTCCAATTCCTTCGGCTTCGGAGGCATCAACGCCGCGCTGGTGTTTCGCGCGGCGTGAGCCCGGCCTTGCACCGGGCGTTCAGGTGTTGAACGTCTGGTTGTAGCGCTGAATGCTTGCCGCAATGATCTCGATGGCGGCCACGGAGTTCTTCCATCCTGTGATCTCCATGCGCTTGCCCTCGAGATCCTTGTAGATGAAGAAGAAGTGCTCGACTTCCTTGAGATAGTGCGACGACACATCGGCGATGTCGAACACATCGGCGTAGTACGGATCGTCTGACGGCACGGCGAGGATCTTGTCGTCGGGCTCGCCCTTGTCGAGCATGGTGAGCACGCCGATGGGACGCGCACTGATCTGGCAGCCCGGGAAGGTGGGCTCGTTGATCTTCACCAGCACATCGAGCGGGTCGTTGTCTTCGTGTAGCGTGCGCGGGATGAAGCCGTAGTCGCCCGGATAGTGCACGGCCGAATACAGCACACGATCGAGCTTGAAATGCCCCGTGTCCTTGTCCAGCTCGTACTTGTTGCGCGATCCCGAGGGGATCTCGATGATGGCCGTGACCTGTTCCGGCGGGTGCTTGCCCGACGGAATGTCGTGCCAGGGGTTGTGCAACATCAGAGTGCTCCGAATTCAGCGAAGCCCGTCGACGATCAGCGCGCGTGCAGAGCCGCAGCCGCGTCGAGGGCAAAATAGGTGATGATCAGGTCGGCGCCGGCGCGCGCAATGGCCACCAGCGATTCCATCATGGCCCGGTCCCCGTCAATCCAGCCGCGCTCGGCGGCGGCCTTGATCATCGAGTACTCACCGCTCACCTGATAGGCAGCCAGCGGCAGACCGGTGTCCTGCTTCACGGCGGCAATGATGTCGAGGTAGGCACCCGCGGGTTTGACCATCAGGATGTCCGCCCCCTCGGCCACGTCCTGCCGCACTTCCCGTAACGCTTCGCGGGCATTGGATGGATCCATCTGATAGCTGCGCCGGTCGCCAAAACTCGGCGTGCTCTCGGCCGCCTCACGAAACGGGCCGTAGAAGGCCGAGGCGTACTTGGCCGCATAGCTCATGATGGGCAGGTGCGAAAAACCGGCTTCGTCGAGGGCTTCGCGCAGACGACCCACCCGATGATCCATCATGTCGCTGGGGGCGATGATATCCGCGCCCGCCTCGGCGTGTGCCACCGCTTCACGCGCCAGCAGCTCGAGCGTGGCGTCGTTGTCCACGTCGCCATCGCCGGTGAGCACGCCGCAGTGCCCGTGGTCGGTGTACTCGCACATGCACACGTCGGTGATGACGAGCAACTGCGGATATGCGGCCTTGATGGCGCGCACCCCTTCGGCCACCGGACCGTGCGGATCCCAGGCCGACGAGCCCACGCTGTCCTTGTGGTCGGGAATGCCAAAGAGCAGCACCCCACCGATGCCCGCTTCCACGGCGCGACCGGCGTCCTTCACCAGTTCATCAACCGAGGTCTGAAACACGCCCGGCATGGAGCCGATGGGCGTGCGCAGGCCAGTGCCCGAACGCACGAACAGCGGCCAGATGAATTGCGCCGCGTTCAATCGTGTTTCACGCACCACGCGGCGCAGCGCCTCGGTACGGCGCAGTCGGCGCAGGCGCACGGGCGAACGCGAAGGCTCGAGACCAAACAGCATCTCGTCGGACAGCATGGAGGGCTCACTCATCAGCTGGCCGGTGAGGATGGGGTTGCAGAATGCGTGGTGGCGTTGGCACGCACACCGGCCAGAATGTCGGCGCCGCCGGCAGCCAGCAGCTGCCGCGCGAGTTCACGTCCACTTTCCGCCGGCGCGTCGAGCGTGACGGGCAAGCCGCCACGCAATACGCTCTCGCCATCGAGACTGGCCACCATGGCATGCAGCATGAGTCCATACTCGGCCTCGTGCAGCGTGGCCGCCCCGATGGGCACCTGACAGCCACCCTCGAGCGCGGCCAGCAGCGCGCGCTCGGCGGCAACGGCCTGACGCGTTTCGGCGTGGTCCAAGGTTCGCAGTGTTTCCAGCATGGCCGCATCGTCGGCGCGGGCCTGTACGGCCACCGCCCCCTGACCCGGCGCCCCCAGCCACTCGGGTGCATCCAGCAGCGCCGTGATGCGATGCCCCAGCTCGAGACGCTTGAGCCCCGCCGCCGCCAGCACGGCCGCGTCCATCTGCCCTTCGTCCAGCTTGCGCAGGCGCGTGCCCACATTGCCACGCAGGTCCACCACATCGAGATCGGGACGCAGCGCCCGCAGTTGCGCGCGGCGCCGCAATGACGAAGTACCCACACGTGTACCCTCGGGCAGTGTGGCCAGCGAGGTGGCCGCTACGCCCTCACGCACCACCAGCGCATCACGCGGGTCTTCGCGCTCGAGCAGCGCCACGATTAGCAGCCCCTCGGGGTCCGCCGTGGGCAGATCCTTCAGCGAATGCACCGCGCAGTCGATGCGGTGCGTGCGCAGGTCGGCTTCAAGTTCAGCGGTGAAAAGGCCCTTCTCGCCAATGGCCGCGAGCGGCCGGTCGAGAATGCGATCGCCAATGGTGGTGTAGGTGACCAGCTCGGTGGTCACGCCCCGGGCCGCCAGCAGCGCCGCCACCTGGCGGGCCTGCACGAGCGCGAGAGCGGAACTGCGGGTCCCGATTCGGAGTGGTGCGGAAGACATCCCCGCAACTTAACCGTTCCCGGTCGACTCCGCCTTGGACGACTCCGTCCTGTTTGGCGTGGCCGCATGCGCCTGCACGATGGCGCGCACCCAACCCTCCACGGTGGGCGCCGTGCTTTCCACTTTCACCGGAAAGCCGGCCACACGCGCGGCGCGTGAGGTGACCGGTCCAATGCAGGCCAGTGGCAGACGCCCGGCCTGTTCGGGGGCGAGGGCGTCGAGCAGGGCGTCCACGGCGCTTGGTGCGGCCACGGTCACCAGGTCCAGTGCCTGCTCGCGAACGAGGGCCGCCAGCCGCGCCTGTCCCTCCGGGTCACTGGCCGAGCGGTACACCGGAATCACATCCACCTCGGCGCCCAACGCGCGCAGCCCGTCGGGCAGCACATCGCGCGCTCCGGCCGCGCAGGGGTACAGCACCCGGCTGCCCTCAATGTCCGTGCGCTCGGCCAGGGCATCCAGCACGCCTTCGGCCTGCGAGCGCTCGGGCTGCACGGTGGGTGTGCGCCAGCCCTGCTCATCGGCGGCGCGCGCCGTGGCGTCACCCACCACGGCCAGTCGCCGCGTGGCCATGGCGGCCTGCGCCTGCCGCTCGTGCACCACGCGCGCGAGATGCTCCACCGCGTTCACACTGGTGAGCAGAATCCAGTCGTACTGCGCCAACCGACCCACGGCCGCATGCAGCGGCGCGAGATCCAGTGTTACGATGCGGGTGAGCGGGACCTCGTGCACGGTCGCGCCAAGTCGGCGCAGCGCCTCGGCCAGCGGGCCGCCGCGCTCGGTGGCTCGCGTAACGGCAATGCGCAGGCCGGCCAAATGCGCCGGCAAACGCCCTGCGCTGTTCATGTCACCGCGAGGTGGAGCCGCCGGCACGCGACGACGCGTCGAGCGCGGACGCGTCGAGCGCTGCCTGGGTGCGCGCAATGCGACGTGCCAGCATCACGATGTAGCCACCAAAGCACAGCAGGGCCACGGCATAGCCGGCCCACATGTACGACACCGTGTCCGGCGGTCCGCTGGGACGCGCCACGTAGGCGGTTGTGTCCTGCGCCACGCGCAGCAGCAGGGGCAGCAGCATCAGACCGCCTCCAGCTCGGCCTGCGCATTGCGCAGTCCCGCCCAGCGGAAACGCATGCGCAGCAAGGCAAAGAACAGCATCAGGAAGGCGAGCAGCGCAAGCAGGAAGGTGGTCAGCATCTCCGGGGGCAGCGACGGCTTCTCGGGCTTGAGCACCACCGGCCCCGGATGCATGCCACGGAACAGCCGCACGGTGAGATGAATGAAGGGCACCAGCAGCGCCGCCAGCGAACCCATGACGGCTGAGAGGCGGGCGCGGCTTTCGGCGCTTTCCACCGCACCACGCAGCACGAGATAGCCCAGCACCAGCAACCACAGGAACAGGGTGCTGGTAATGCGCGCTTCCCACACCCACCAGGTGCCCCAGCTCGTGCGTGCCCAGATGGGACCTGTGGCCAACACCACGCCCATGAACAGCAGACCCACCTCAGCACTGGCCTCGGCCAGCCGGTCGAGACGCTCGTCCTTGATCCACAGGTAGCCGATGCTGGCCACCGCGAGCAGGCCGCAGGCGATATACAGGCCAGCAATGGCCGCCGGTACGTGCACGTAGAAGATCTTCTGCGCCGCACCCAGCATGGCATCCACCGGCGTGAACCAGATGGCGCGCACACAGGTGGCCACCACCAGCACCAACGAAACCAGCAGGAACCCGTCCACCGGTCGCACCCGCGCCGGCAGTTCCATGCGCTCAGCGGTCGTCACGGACGACGCCATACGCTACTCCTCGATCGTGAACGGAAAGACGGCCACACAGGCCGACACGAAGACCAGATCGAACCCCACAAGCACCTTGAGCCAGGCCGCCGCATCCGATGCCGGCAGCCCGCGCAGAATGACCGCCGAGGCCTGCGCCGCCGGCAGCACCAGCGGCACGAAGAACGGCAGCGTCATCATGGGCAGCAGCAGTTCGGCCAGTCGCGTGTTGGATGCAACCGCCGCGAACAGCGTGCCCACCGCCGCGAGCCCCAGCGACGCCAGCAGCAGGATGACCAGCAGCAGCAGCCAGGCCCCACCCACCGGAAGATCGAAGAACAGCACGACCGCCGGAAGCGTCAACAGCTGAATGCCGCAGACGAACACCAGGTTGCCGAGCACCTTGCCGGCAAACACCGACTCCCGCGACACCTGGCTGGCCAGCAGGCCGTCGTAGGCCCGTTCGGCCAGTTCCAGTCCGAACGAGCGGTTGAGTCCCAGCAGGCCCGAAAACGTGAAGATCACCCAGAGCACCCCCGGCGCCAGATCGATGGCCGGGATGGCGGTAGGGTCCCAGGTGAATCGGAAAATGACCACCGACAGCACCGCAAACACCGCGGCGGCCAGAAAGGCGCTGCGCGTGCGGAACTCGATGAGCAGGTCCTTGCGCGCAATGCGCCAGGCATCACGCAGGAATGACGGCGGAAGCGCCGGCGACACCGCACTCACGCCGTCAGCCCCTCGTGCACCAGATCGCGGTAGCGACGCTGGAAGGCGGCGAGATCAAAGCCCTCGGGCGGCGCCGGCTCGTCGTGCACAAAGGCGCCGTCGCGCATGATGACCGCGCGCGATGCCAGCGTCAGGCCTTCGACGAGGTTGTGCGTGACCAGCACCAGCGTGGCCCCTTCGGCCTTGAGCGCGCGCAGCGCCTGCGTGAAGGCCAGCGCCCCCACTTCGTCGAGCCCGGTGTAGGGCTCGTCCAGCAGCACGAGCCGCGGGCCGTGCACCAGCGCGCGCGCGATGCTCACCCGCTGCTGCAGACCACGGCTCAGGAAACGCACGGGCATGTGTTCCCGGTCGCGCACCCGCAGCAGCTCGAGCACCCGAGTGGTGGCCGCGGCGGCGTCGGGCACGCCCTGACACTCGGCGGCAAACTGCAGATTCTCGCGCACCGTGAGCGCCGGGTAGAGCATGCTGTGGTGACTGATGAGCCCCACCAGCCGACGCGTGGCCCCGGAGCCGGGCAGCGGTGTGCCCATGAGCGTGACCTGACCACGGGTGGGCTTGAGCAGCCCCCCCAACAGGCGCAGCAAGGTGGTCTTGCCGGCTCCATTGGGCCCAAAGAGCGCCAGGCACTCCCCGGCGCCGAGGGCCAGTGACACCTCGTGGACCGCACGCCGACGACCGAAGGCCCGCACCAGGCCGTGCGCCTTCACGGTGGCATCGGGGGACGCGAGAGTGGTCGCGCCGGTTTCGTCGGGCATCGGCATCGCTCTACATTAGCGGGTGGGGTGCACGCACGCGACCGACACAGCGGGTGACGGCGTGCCCCACAAGTCTCCATTGCCGGCCCATTCGGCGCCTCCCACCCGGTCCGCCATCATGAGCGATATCGACGTCCTCCTGCAGGAGCACCGTTCCTTTCCGCCGTCCGACGCGTTCCGCGCCACGGCGCACGTGGCCACGCCGCGCCTGCACGAGGATGCGGCCCTCAATCCCGAGCAGTTCTGGGCGCGTGAAGCGGCCACGCTGGACTGGATGAAGCCCTGGGACTCGGTCTGCGAGTGGACGCCGCCGCACGCCAAGTGGTTCCAGGGTGGAAAGCTCAACGTGTCAGTGAACTGCGTGGACCGGCACATCCACGGCCCGCGTCGCAACAAGGCCGCGCTGATCTGGGAAGGCGAGCCCGGCGACCGGCGCACCTGGACCTACTGGGATCTGTACCGCGAAGTGAATCTCGCGGCCAACATGCTCAAGAAGCTGGGCATCAAGAAGGGCGACCGCGTCGCCATCTATCTGCCCATGATCGCCGAGGCGGTCATTGCCATGCTGGCCTGCGCACGCATCGGGGCCATCCACACCGTGGTGTTTGGCGGCTTCTCGCCGGAGTCGCTGCGCGATCGCATCAACGACTGCGGCTGCAAGCTGCTCATCACCGCCGACGGTGGCTATCGCCGCGGCCAGATGGTGCCGCTCAAGCGCAACGCCGACGAAGCACTCAAGGCCTGCCCCAGCATCGAGAACGTGCTCGTCATCATGCGCCGCCGCAGCAGCGTGGGCGACGAAACCTTTGCCGAGATGCAGGACGGCCGTGACCACTGGTGGCACCGTCTCAAGCGTCAGGTGCCCAAGTACTGCGAACCCGAGCCCATGGACGCGGAGGATGTGCTGTTCATCCTCTACACGTCGGGCACCACGGGCAAGCCCAAGGGCATCGTGCACACCACGGGCGGCTATCTCACCGGCGTGGCCTCCACGACCAAGTACGTGTTCGACCTCAAGGAAGAGGACGTGTACTGGTGCACGGCCGACATCGGCTGGATTACGGGACACTCGTATCTGGTGTACGGCCCGCTGGCCAACGGCGCCACCTGCATCGTGTACGAGGGCGCGCCCGACTGGCCGGACAAGGATCGTTTCTGGCAGATCTGCGAACGCTACGGCGTGACGATCTTCTACACGGCACCCACGGCCATTCGCGCGTTCATGAAGTGGGGCACGGCCTACGTGGAGAAGCACGATCTCTCGCAGCTGCGCTTGCTGGGTTCCGTGGGTGAGCCCATCAATCCCGAAGCGTGGATGTGGTATCACAAGACCATCGGCAAGGAACGCTGCCCCATTGTCGACACCTGGTGGCAGACGGAAACCGGCGGCATCATGATCTCGCCGCTGCCCGGCGTGACGGCCACCAAGCCCGGTTCGGCCACCGTACCCTTCCCGGGTGTACACGCCACGCTGCTGGACACACAGGGCAACGAGGTGCAGACCGGTGGCGGGCTGCTGGCCATCACGCGGCCCTGGCCCAGCATGCTGCGCACCATCTGGGGTGACGATCAGCGCTACGTGGATACCTACTTCAGCAAGTGGCCCGGTCGCCCCGACCTCTACTTCCCCGGTGACGGCGCCAAGCGCGACGACGACGGCTATCTGTGGATTCTGGGCCGTGTGGACGACGTGCTGAACGTGTCCGGTCATCGCATCGGCACCATGGAAGTGGAAAGTGCGCTGGTGGATCACCCCTCGGTGGCCGAGGCGGCGGTGGTGGGCAAGTCGCACGAGCTCAAGGGGCAGGCCATTGCCGCGTTTGTCACGCTGCGCGCCGGCTTCACGCAGAGCGCGGCGCTGCGCGACGAGTTGCGTGAGCATGTGGCACTGAAAATCGGCGCCCTGGCGCGGCCCGACGACATTCTCTTCAGTGCGGACCTGCCCAAGACACGTTCGGGCAAGATCATGCGCCGCCTGTTGCGTGACATTGCCGAGGGCCGCGCGCTGGGTGACACCACCACGCTGGCCGACCCCAGTGTGGTGAACTCGCTCAAGGCGCAGTACGAGGCCACGGAGTCCTGAGGCCGAGACCGGTCGTTACGGCGCAGCCCGGTGGGCGACGCGCGTAACGGACGGGCAATTCTTGACGAAGTGTGCAGCCGCTGTGACACCGGTCACGAACGAAACTCGTGGCCGGTGAGTATCGTCAGGAAGCGTATGTCGATGCTGAATCGCCTGTTCCCCGAATCCCTGTTTCCCCGCAAGCTCTCGGCCGATGCCGAGCAGCGCGTGCGGCTTGCGCAGGCGCGTGCCGAAGAAGCGCTCATTCGCACGCACGTGGAGAATGCGCTGCATTTCGTGGACACGCTGGCGCCGGAAATCGGCTATGAGCGGGCGCTCGACATTTATGTGCGCGAACTGACGCTGCCCGATCCGCTGGCGTCGGTGGTGGTGACGCGCGCGCTGGTGGCGCTCGGCGAGGGGCTGCGGCCGACCAGCGAGCGTACGGCAAGCGAGCGCGTGGTGGCCGGCGACCCGCAAAACAACGCGCCGCCGGTCATGGAACCGGCGGCGCCAACTGCGGCCCTTCGTCTGGCTGAAGCCGCCGCGCGACGGCGGCAGGCGTAACGCGCGCTTACTTGTCGGCGGCGGGTGCAGCCGCAGGCGCGGCCGCGGGGGCAGCGGCGACCAGCGAGTCCACGATCTTCTTGATCTGATCGGCCGTGAGGCCACCCGCGTAGATGCGGTTGTTGATCATGAGCGTGGGCGTGGATCCGACGCCGCGCTCCGTGCCCATCTTCGCGTTGGCCTGGATGCGCGGCAGATGCTTCTGCGTATCGAAGCACTCCCCGAAGGCCTTCATGTCGAGCCCGAGCTGCTGTGCGTAGCTGTCCATGAACTTGCGCGGATTGCTCGTGGCCTGACCGTTCCAGTCGTACTGCCCGGCAAAGATCAGGTCGTGCATTTCCCAGAACTTGCCCTGATCGCTCGCGCAGGCAGCCGCCATGTGCGCCGAAATGGTGTTCGGGTGAATGGACGTGAGCGGGAAGTCGTAGAAGCGGAAGTTGGCGAGACCGGCGTCGATGATGCGCGACTTGATGTCGGGACCCTGCAGGGTGGCGAACTGGCCACAGCCCGGGCATTCGAAGTCGGCGAACTCCGCGATGGTGATGGGTGCATCGGGATTGCCACGCAGATAGCCCTGGGCCTCGGGCAGCGGCGCGCCGGGCGCGGCCTCGATGGACACCGGCTTCTTGGTCATGCTGGTCCAGATGCCGGCGCCGCCGGCAATCAGGATGATGCCGATGACGGCGAGGAATCCGGTGTTCGACTTCTTCTTGGGCGAAACCTTGGCCACGCGTGCTCCTGGTGCAGACCGGCCGGGCCGGTGCTTCGGTGGGGAGATGCACTGCGAGTCTCGCCATGCGAGCCCCGCAGCGCCAGACAGGCTGCGTGGAAACTAGGCAACGCGCAGCCCTTGGCGCTATCCTGACGCCATGCTCCGGCGGCCCGCTTCCTGTCACGCATGTACACCGATCACCTCTACGTTCCGCTGACCGGCGCGGCGCCCGGGCAGTCGCTGCATGTGGAGCGCACGGGCTACGGCGGCGCGCCCGTGGTGCTGCTGCATGGCTTCGGCACCAGCACCTTTCTCTGGCGCCAGGTCGCGCCCCGTCTCGCCGAGCAGGGAGCGACGGTGCTGGCCATTGATCTGCTGGGCTTTGGGGAGTCGGTCTCGCCCGGTGAGCGCGGCACCAGTCCCGCGGAACAGGCAGCCCACGTGGAACTGGCGCTGCTGGCGCTGCGGGCGGCACCCGGCGTGGTGGTGGGGGTTGGACTGGGCGCGCTGGTGGCCCTGCTGCTGGCGCAGCGCGCACCCGACCGCGTGCAGCGCCTGCTGCTTGTGGACCCGCTGGACCCGGACGATCTGCCGGGACCGGCCGTTCGCCAGCTGCAGCGCAGCACGGTGACCGCGGCGCTGTCGTCCCACAGTCTTTTTGGCGCGAGACCGCTGCTCGAGCCGTTTCTGGCGCGTGCCATGCCCGAAGGCCAGGCGTTGACCGATCTGGTCCTGGCGCGGCATCTGGCGCCCTTTGTGGGGCCCGACGGTGCCGGGCGCCTGCTGCAACTGGCCAGCGGCATCACGCTGGACGAAACGTCACGCGTGGCGCTCGAGGGCCTACGCACCGAGGTCCTGCTCTGGTGCAGTGCGCGGCCCGGAGGCGCGTCGGAGGATCGCGCTGCCGCCGGCCGCCGTCACTCGGGTGACGCGGAAGACGGCTCACCGGTTGAGAGGATAGCGCGCTGGCGGGCGCTGCTGCCGGGCTGCCGTCTGGTTCCCGTGGTGGCCGGCACGCCCGCCGGTGAGCTGGTTCCCGAGCTGGCGCCTGCGGCATTGGCGTCAGCGATTGAGGCCTGGATGCCGTAGAAGAGGTGTCGGCCCATCCGACGATGTGGCAAACGGCGTTCCGCCCCTAGGATCCGGGTGTCTCATCAGTTAGCTTTTGTATGCTGTACCGGAATCGCCGGTCAGCGTGTTGGACGCACTACCCAGAGGAAATGGCCAAGCCCAAGCTTCGTCCGCGTCGTGACGCCATGGTGCCCTCTCCGTATCAGGAGGCCCGTGACGAGATGTTCCAGCAGATCATGCAGTGCGGGGTGATCGGATGTCACCCGGTAGACCAGAAGGAGTGGTTCGACAACACCATGGTTTACCTGCAGGATCGGTACCCTGAGCTCAAGGCGAACGAGTTCGTCGAGCTGCGTACCCTTGGCGAGCGCTTTGCGCAGCCCGCCAAGCGCCAGGAAGTCGCCGCGGTCTGATCGAAGACCCATAGCAGGACCCGCAGCATGGAAACGCGTCGCCGAAGAGGGCGGCGCGTTTTTCGTTTTGGCCCCGACCCCGACCCCGACCCCAACCCCAACCCCAACCCCGACCCCGACCCCGACCCCGACCGCCGTCACCTCGCCCGCAGTTTCTTCCCGCAGTTCCACCTTACGCGGTCCACCTTGCTAGGTCCCATCTCTCAACAATCTCATCTCCCACCTCTCACGCTGTCGTCCGATTTCTCCAAAGCATCAACGTGTAATCGACCGAAGCCGCAAACCCGAGCACGAAGACCACCCACACCATCGCATCTCTCAACGCAGGCGCCACCATCACCACAAGAAACGTGGCCAATTGCAGCACCGTGACGACTTTGCCAAGCAGTCGCGCCTTGAACGCAATGGGCCTCAGCCACGACACATTGCGCGCCACGAACCAGCCGATAATCGACATCACATCGCGGAACATGAGCGCCACCGCCTGCCACGCGCTGAGCTGCCCGCCGGCCACATAGGCCACCACCACGCAGAGCGCAAAAAACCGATCGGCCAGCGGATCGACGAGTGCGCCCAATCGCGAGGCCGCGCGCGTGCGACGCGCCAGCCAGCCGTCGAGCATGTCGGTGAGCGAGGCCACCGCAATGAGTGACAGGCGTGCCGTGACCGACTCGACCAGCAGAAAGGCAATGCCAAGCCCCACGCGGGATGCGGACACGAGATTGGGCAGCGTCACCACCGACGACGACGCCGGCGGTGCAGCAGACACCGGGCGCGTGGGTGGTGGCGACGGTGACGTGACCATACCGGAAACTAGGCGCGGCGCACCCCGGGGTGCCAGCACTGCGCCGCGCGGGTTATCGTCAGCCGAGCATGCGACCCGCCTGGTGGAGTGATCCGTTGCCGTGGGTGGTGGTCGGTCTGGCCGCCGCCGTGCTGGCGTGGAATGTGGCCCTCGCGGGCTGGATTGCCTCGCGCCGTGAGGCGCCGCGGCTCTTTACGCAGTTGACCGCATTCTGCGGGCTGCTGGTGGTGCCGTCGGTGGTCATCGGCATTGCCTCCGGATTCGAGGCCGGCGCGCGCACCATTTCGGGCATCACCTGGCTGCTGCCGCTGGTCACTCTGGCCTTTGCGTTGCAGGTGCTGTACGCCCTGCTGCGCCGACTCGTCTCGCCGCTCGTGGCCCTGCCACTGCTGCTCTATGACAGCGTGCTGGTGGCCGTGACCCTTGGCGACTATCTCGTCACCACCACCGGCGAGGCGCCGCTGGCCCTCCAGGCCGCCGTGGCCGCGCGCGACGTGGTGGTGGGCCTCACCGTGGGACGCACGGCGCTGGCCTCTCCGCTGGCCCTGCTGGTGCCCATGGTGGCGCCGGCCTACCCGGCGCGCTGGAAACTGTCCGGCGCCGTTCGTGCAGTGCTGGTGCTGATTGCCACGGCGCTCACAACACTGCTGGTGCTCGAGTGGCCGCGCGGTGTGGCGGCGGTGCGCAGCTACCGCGAGGCCCAGGTGGAGCCCATGCAGGCGCGGCCTGCCGGCGACTTTGCGGTGGGCCTGCGTCTCTATCCCACGCTGAGCGGGGCGCCCACCGAACGTCGGCAGCGCCTCGACACCCGTCTCGTGGAAGCCTTTGGCCCGGACGTGGTGCTGGTGGTGCTGCAATCCGACCCGCTGGGTGCTGCGGGGCTCGACGCCTTGGCGCGCAGCCTCGACGCGCTGCGCCAGGACAGTGTGCAGCTCGCCGTGGCCGTGTCACTGGGCCGCCTGCCCGATGCGCCAGACAGTCCCGAGCGTCTCGCCTATCTGGCGCGCATCCTCGAGCGGCTCAAGCCCGACATCCTCTTTCCCGCACTCGGCGAGCCCCTGCCCTCGTGGATTGCCGCGCCGCCGCCGAGCAGTGACTGGTGGCGCGCGCTGCTCATTCGCAGCGCTGCGCTCGTGCAGCGCATGCGGCCTCGCACCGTACTCGCCTGGAGCGCGGCGCGCCTCGATGCCACCGACAGCAGCGTCTACGCCTGGGCCACCGCGCCCGGTGCTCCGGTGGAAATGATCGGCGCCATGGTGTATCCCAGCTTTTCGGGGCTGCCCGGTGTGGACGCAAGACTGCGCGCCCTCACCCGCTGGCATGACGCCGCGGTGGGTCGGCGTACCGATGGACGGGCGCTGCCGCCGCACTGGCTGGTCCATGTGGGCGGCTTGCCGGCAGCGCATGGTGACGACGCGCAAACCATCGCCATGCGCCGCAGCCTGGCCTTCGCCACCCGGCAATCGTGGATCAACGGGGCAATAGTGGGTGAGCCCTCCGACGACCGCGGCCAACTGGGGCTGCGGGCCGCGAACGGCCGCGAGCGCGACGCCGTGCAGGCCATCGGACTCGCCATGCGGCGTTTCACCGAAGCGCGCGCCCGGCGATAGCGCGTTCGCGGGACGCGTTCGCTGGGCGCGTTCGCTGGACGCGGCGGCGGTCAGCCCGTACCGCGCACCACGCCCTCACCCACCCGCTGCGGATCGAAGTAGTGCGCGGCCACACGCTGCACATCGGCCGCCTGCACCGCCGCCAATCGCTCGCGCTCATCGGCGGCTTCACCAAGCCCGTCGCCAAACAGCCAGGCGTCCACGAGGTCGGCCAGCACATGCCCGCCGGACTGCTGCGCGATGGCCTGCGTGCCCAGCAGATAGCGCCGCGCGCGCTCCATCTCCTCTTCACTGGGCGGCGCCTCCACAAAGCGCGCGAACTCACGCAGCAGTCCCTCGCGTGCCTCCTCTTCGCGCGTCGGCGAGGTGGCAATGTAGGCCGCAAACGCGCCGACGGTGCTGCGCTCGATGGGGAATGCCGACACCGTGTAGGCCAGCGACTGCGCGTCACGCAGCTGCTCGAAGAAGCGCCCGCCCAGCCCACTGGCGATGCTCGACAGCACCCGCGTGGCGTACCGGTCGGTATCGGTGCGCGATGGCCCGGGGAACAACAGCGCCAGCGCCGTCTGCTGCTTGTCGCGGCTGTCCACCTCACGCCGCACTTCCTGTGGCCAGGGCGCTGCCGCGATCCACGGCTGCTCGCGATACACGAGCGACGCGAAGGCCGCATCCAGTTGCGCGGCCGTGCGTTCCGGATCCACGTCGCCGACGACCGCCAGCACTGTCTGCCCCTGCATCACCTGCGTGGCATGTGCGGCCGCAAGGGTTGACGCATCGAGCGCGGCCAGGCTGGTCTCGCTGCCAATCGTGGAACGCGCGTAGGGATGCGTGCCGTACACGGCCTGTGAGGCGAGACGCATCGGCCAGCGATACATGTCATCGCGCAGGCGTGCCAGTTCGCTCAACGCCTGTGCACGCTCCGTCTCCACGCCGTCGGCGGGGAAGGCAGCCTCCTGCACCACTTCGGCCAGCAGGTCACCGGCAGTGGTCAGGTGACGCAACGGCACCGACAGGGCCCAGCCGAGACTCTCCAAGCCGGCGCTCACGCTGATACTGCTGCCCAGATCCTCGGCCGCCTCGGCAATCTGCGCACCGCTGCGCCGACGCGTGCCCTTGAGTGTGGACTGCAGCATGAGACGGGCGCGGCCCTCCTCATCGGCCGCATCGAGCACCGCGCCGCCGCGCTGGAACAGTCCGAGATGCACCAGCGGCGCGCCGGCGCGCGGATGCACGAGAATGGGCACGCCGCCGCGTGTGTGGAACACATGCACGTCGTGCTGGGCTTCGGTGGTGGCGCCGGCGGCGCGCGACGCGGACGAGTCGGGCGTGTGCACGGCCGGCGCCTCGACGACAGCCGCGCCGGGCGGTGTGGGCAGCGACGGCGCACTCATCACGGCGCTGCCCTGCCCCACCACCTCAGCCAGGAGCGCCTGCATGCCTTCAGCATCCGAAGCCAGCGGCTCGGCATGCTCCGGCCGGTACGACACGACACTCACCTGCCCGGCATCGAGGTGCGTGTTGACCACGCGCTGCAGCGTCTGCCGGTCCAGCGTCATGAGTGCGTCGTAGTACTGCGACGCTGCCACGAGGCCGCCCTCGGCCTCCCAGGACGCGAGATACTGCGCCTGTCCGTCCATGCTTTCGAGCCGCCTGAGCCAGCGCGCCTCGAGAATGCGCTGCGCACGCTGCACCTCGCTGGCGCGGAAGCCGTCCTGACGCAGGGCATCGAGCTCACGCCACAGGGCCTGGGCCGCCGCGCGAGCCTGGGCCGGCGGGCCTTCGGCGTGCAGCACGAACACCCCGATGGCATCGGTGGTGTAGTTCCACGCCGACACGGAGCTGGCCAGCTGCCGTTCACGCAGCGCGCGATAGAGCCGCGACGCGCGGCCCGAGCCCATGGCCACGCCGGTCAGATCGAGCGCCGCCGCATCGGGATGCGCGAGACCCGGCACTCGCCACCCGAACGCCGTGTGCTGCGGCGCGATGTCGCCGCTCCACTCGCGGTGACGGAAGCCGGGGGTGATGCGCTCCATGGGGCCACGATCACGCGGTGGCGTGCCGGCCTCCAGCGGACCGTAGCGCGCCACGACTTCACGGCGCACATCGTCCACACTGACGTCACCCACCACGCACAGAATGGTGTTGTCGGGCCGGTACCAGCGACGATAGAAGGCCACCAGCTGTTCACGCGTGAAGCCGCGCAACATTTGCTCCTCGCCGATGCGCCAGCGCCGGATGCGATGCCGGTCATGCAGCAGCGCATACAGGGTTTCGATGGTCACCGCCGACGCCGTGTCGCGCTTGCGCTTGGCCTCCTGGATGATGACCTCGAGTTCGCGCGCGAGTTCCTCGGCATCGATCACCGAGCGCGCGTAGGCATCGAACTGGATGTCCAGGCCGGCCACAAACGACGACGACGGCAGCACCGTGTAGTAGCTGGTGTGGTCGTAGATGGTGTGGGCGTTGAGATAGCCGCCGTTGGCCTTCGTTTCGCGCGCGATCTGGCCCACCCCGCGCGTCGGCGTGCCCTTGAAGTACATGTGCTCGAGCACATGCGCGATGCCCACGATGTCGTCCGACTCGTCGAAGTAGCCGGCCTTCACGTGGGTGACAATGGACACCACGGGCGCCGAGCGATCCACACGCACCAGCAGCGTGAGACCATTGGGCAGGACTTCACGCACGGTATCGTGATGCAGCGCGAGCGCGTCGCTCGGCCGCAGGAGCTGCGACGTCATGGAAGACTCGTTACGGAGTGGGACGCGGTGCCGCGCCCGGTGGCATCGCGCCCGGTGGCATCGTGCCTGGGGGCACCATGCCTGGAGGCAACATGCCCGGCGGCAGGGGTGGCGTGGCCAGACATCCCTGCCACTCGCCGGGACCGGCGCGTTCGTACCAGCGACGCGCCTCGTCGAAGCGCTGGAGGCGATGCAGCGCACAGGCGAGAAAACCCTGCGCCACCCGATCGGCGGGATCGATCTGCAATGCCCGTACGTAAAAGCGTCGCGCGATTTCCGGCTGGCCCTCGGTCAGCATGAGCGAGGCGAGCTCACGCGAGGCGATGGCGGAGTTGGGCGCGAGCTCAACCGCCGTGGTGAGGAAGCGACGGGCGCGCGGCAGATCGCCATCATCACGCGAGAGTCGGCCGAGGTACACAAGGGGCCGCGCGTCATTGGGGAAGCGGCGGGCCATGTCGGCCATGGCGCTGCGGGCCAGCACGGTGTTGCCACTGCGGTAGGCCGCGCTGGCCTCGGCGAAGGCGCGATCGGCGCGGCCCTGCCACCACCAGCCGCCACCGATGGCGGCGGCCAGCACAAGCACCGCCACCGCCAGCCAGGCCAGCGGCGGAAGGCCCAGACGCCGCCGGTTACCGCTGTCAGTCGATGCCGCCGCCCCCATGAGCGGCGGCATGGACGACGGGGGTGGCGGCGGAGAGTAATGCGACTTGGGAGGCGGCGCGGTCGATGCCCCTCCGGAAGACGCTGCGGGCGACGCGCCGAACGACGCCGTCGCTGACGAGCCGGACGGCGGAGCGTATGGCGGCGGCGCGAAGCTCGGGGCGCTGTCGGGGACGGCGTGTTCTAGCGCCATCCAGGCTTCGCGCAGCAGAATGCGTTCGGACTCCGTGGTGGCCGGTGCATCGCTGCGATCGGCCCACGACGAGAGACCCACCAGGGCGTGCGCATCACTGATGGTGAGCACACCAAGCCGCCGTGCTTCACCCACCAGCGCCTGACCGGTGAGTTCCGGCCGTCCCACAACGCGCTGCAGCACGACCTGGGCCGCGTCCCACAGCACGGGTGCGGTGGATGTGGCCATGGCGTCGGGGCTGAAGACACGTCGCGCCGCGTCAAGCGCGGCGCGAGCAGTGAGCGATGCGTCGGTACCGGTCATACGGAACCCGTCATGCGGAACCCGTCAGACAAAGTGAGACATCGGGCGTGCGGCCGGAATGAGCCGCACGCGAGTGCGCAGCGCCATTCGCTCAGCGCACGATGCGCAGCATGCCGGCCTCGGCACCGCCACGCAGAAAGGCCTCGGGAGCATGCGAGGCCACCTGACGTCCCGTGGCCCCGTAGAAGCGTCGCGCTTCCTGCGCCATGAATTCCTCGAGCGGGCGGCCGGCATCGCGCGCGTCACGCAGCGCCTGCACGATGGCCTCCCAGGTGCCCTCGAACACCGTTCCGTCGCGCATGATCACGCGATGCAGATCGTCATCGGTCATGAGCACGTCGGTGGACGAGCCCTCCGATGCGACCCCGCTGGCGTTTTCGCCCTCGGATTCGGTGCCGGGCCCGCCGGCCTGCTGCTGACTGACCAGGCCAGTCAGCAGCGTGCCGAGCGTCTCCAGCTGTCCCTGTGATTCGCCGTCCTCGACCAGTTCGCGCTCGAGCACGGTCTGCTCCACCTCGGCCAGCAACTCGTCGATGGCGTCCGGCTCACCAGCCAGTTCCACCAGACGGGCTTCCCACGGCTTCAGCTCCCCATCGTTCTCGGCCAGCTTGTAGATGGACTTCTTGAGCTCCATCACGCGCCAGATGCCGAGTTCATCCCAGTGATCGGCTGGTGTGGTGGCCTCGAACTCCACCAGCGCGCCATCGAGATCGCCCCCGTCGTACAACAGGTTGGCGAGGTAGACACGCGCCTCGGCAAACGACGGGTCGATGGTAAGCGCCCGCCGCAGTGCGATCATGGCTTCCACATCGTTGCCCAGCCGGTGCTGCGCGTAGCCGATGCAGGCCACGGCCTCAGCCGAGTCCTCGGCCTGCTGGATGGCGCGCTCGAAGTACGGCAGCGACGCCTCCACGTACCCTTCACGAAAGAGGGCGCGACCGATCTGCAGCATGAGATCGACGTCGTCCTCGTAACCCAGTTCGATGGTGCGTTCGAAGGCCTGCATACCGGCCTCCGTCTGCCCGAACTTGAGCAACACCTCTCCCAGGCCGGCCAGGGCATCCTCGTGCTCGGGGTCGAGCGTGAGGGCCTCCTCGAAGCGCTTTCGCGCCCAGACGTACTCCTCGCGCGCCATGCGCGCGTAGCCGGCCCCGACGTGCAGCTCCACTGCCGACGGGTACAGCGAGAGTCCCTCGCGCAGGAGCTCAAGCGCCTCGTCGTACTGCCCCTCGTTGTAGAGGGCGTGCGCGCGCTCGTCGTACTCCTCGGAACTCAGGAACGGGTTGGACATTGCGAAACAGGCCTCCGGATACAGCGGGTTACCGGATAGTACCGTGCACGCCCGGGTTGGTTCAACGTGCCGATACCGCGCGTATCGCGATCGGGCGCTTTTTCAGGCGGAACTCGGGGCCGCCAGCGTGTCCTGCGTGTCAAGGGCTGCCAGTGCGACAGCTACCTGCCCCGCGAGGTGTGCGTTGGCCTCGAGAAGCGCCAGATTGGCGCGAACCGATCGTCCATCCGTACGCTGTTGGATTTCGGCCAACAGGAAGGGGGTCACCGCTGCCCCACGAACGCCCGCCGCAGTCGCGGCGCGCAGAGCAGCCTGTGTCGCGGTTTCGACGACATCCACCGGCACGGCATCGGACGCCGGTGGCGGTTGCACGACCAGCAGCGCACCAGGCCGTCCCAGGGCCCGATGGGCACGCCACACCGCTGCAAGCTCGCCGGGTGCATCAACACGTGCCGAGAGCCTGAGACCAGTAGAACGCGAAAAGAAGCCCGGCAGTTCATCGGTGCCGTAGCCCACCACCGGAACGCCCAGTGTTTCCAGACGCTCCAGGGTGGCCGGCAGATCGAGGATGCTCTTGGCACCGGCGCAGACGACGATGGCCGGGGTGCGGGCCAGCTCGACGAGATCGGCCGACTCGTCGAAGGGGGCATCACGATGCACGCCCCCGATGCCGCCGGTGGCAAACACCTCGAGTCCACCCAGCGCACAGAGCGCCAGCGTGCCGGCCACGGTGGTCGCCCCATCGGCGCCCTGCGCCATGGCCAGCGCCAGATCGCGCGCCGACACCTTGCGCACGCCATCGCGGCGCAGGAATCGCTCGAGGTCTTCGCCCTCGAGATCGAGGACGGGAACGCCGCGTGAGATGGCGGTCACGGCGGGCAACGCACCGACCCCACGTACCGCGGCCAGCATGCGTTCGGCGGCCTCGCGGTTGTGCGGCGGGAGCAGGCCCTGCGCCAACACCGAGCTTTCAAGGGCGACGACGGCGCCGCGACGCCGAAGCGTCGCCTGGAGCGTGGGCGTGCAGCGAGGTTGCAGCGGGCTCCCGATCACATCGGCATAGTACAATGCGGCATGCACCGGAGCAACAGGTGCATGCCGCATGGCATGTGGCAGGATGGACGCCGTCGGCAACACTGACTGCCGACGGGCCAGCAGTGCGTCAATTACTCGGCGGCGTTCTCGAAGGCGTCGGCCTTGCGCGCCTCGACCAGCTCCCAGTCGCTCGACGTCGGGTCGAACACGGCCATGATCTTCACGGTCTCACCCGCCCACGCATCGAACACCTTGCCGGTGTTCTGATACACCTTGATCTCGTGCCCGTCTTCGAACTTGAGCACAATGAGCGGATGCGTGTTGTTCACGTACTGCTTGCGCAGCTTGCGGGGCGGCTGGATGGGCGAGTTCATCGGGGCGGGGTCAGAGGGGCAGGAAGCAACACTCGAAAGTTGCCACGGGGCACGCACGGACGCCAGCGCGGCCAACAGGTGTGAGGGGCCGCGGCAGCACGCCTCCCCACGGCAATCAGGTGACCGTGCTGGTCACCCCGGCAAACTCGCGCCAGGCCCCCGTGGCGAGGATGTCGTCCATGGCCGCGATGACCGCCGCCAGTTCGGCGTCGGTGGTGTAGAAGTGCGGCGCCACCCGAATACCGGCGCCCGGGCGGTAGTCGATGACGACGTCGCGGGCGAGCAGGGCCCGCGCCACCTCGGCAGCGTGCGGCAGACTGAAAGCCACCGTGCCGCCGCGCCGCGCTTCGTCCCGCGGCGCATGCACGGTCCAGCCACGGGCATCGGCGTCGGCGATGAGCTGCGCCGTCTGCCGCAGACTCTTGGCGCGAATGGCCTCCATGCCCGCCTCGGCCACGATGCGCGGCCCCTCGAGACCGGCATAGAGCGCGGGCACCACCGGGGTGCCGCCCAGCCAGCGCCAGCCCCCATCGGCGTACTGCATGGCCGGATCAAAGGCAAAGGGCGTGCGGTGCGCCTGCCAGCCGGTGAGCGCGGGCGCGTACCGCGCACTCATGGCGGCCGATGCATAGAGAAAGCAGCCGCCGGGGCCGCCGCAGAGCCACTTGAGCACGCCGCCGCAGAGAAAGTCCACACCCAGCGCCTGCACATCCACCGGCATCACGCCCACGCTGTGATAGGCATCGAGCGCCACCAGCGCTCCCACCTCACGCGCCCGCGCACAGATGCGCGCCGCATCGAGGATGTAGGCCGAACGGAACAGCACATGCGAAATGGCCACCAGCCGCGTGCGTTCGGTGATGCTGGTCAGCAGTCGATCGATGTCGATGCCCAACCCGTCATCGGAGGGCACCTCCACGATTCGCGCACCGAGCCGCGGGGCCAGCGCCTCGTAGGCGTACTTGACCGACGGGAAATCGAGGGCCGTCATCACCACCTCGTTGCGCTCGGCCGGATAGTCGAGCGCGGTGAGGATGGTGCTCATGCCCATCGTGACCGTGGGCACCATGACCACGCTGCCGGCAGGTGCACCGATGAGGGGCGCAATGCGTGAGCCCATCGTGACCGGCAACTCCCACCAGCCTTCGGCCCAGGCCCGCACGCCACGCGACTGCCAGGCATCGGTGTACTGCTGCAACTGCGCCGGTACCGTGCGTGGCATGGCCCCCAGCGAGTTGGACACCAGATACGTGGACGTGGCGAGAATCGGGAACTCGTCGCGGAAACGCAGCAGCGGGTCGGGCGCAGTGGTCATGAGCGGATTACGTGGTCGCGGCAGCCGGAACGGCGTGATCAGGTGCCTGAACAGTAGCACGCACACGCACCTTGCGGCGGCGCTCCAGCCAGGCATACAGCACCGGCAGTACGAACAGCGTGAGCACGGTGCTGGTCACGAGCCCCCCGATGACCACCGTGGCCAGCGGGCGCTGGACCTCGCTGCCCGGGCTGGTGCTGAGAGCCATGGGGACGAAGCCGAGACTGGCCACGAGTGCCGTCATGAGCACGGGGCGCAGGCGATCGGTGGCCCCGCGCCGCACGCGGGTCAGCACGTCCTTGCCGGCCATCTGCGCATCGTGGCGGAGATGATTGAGGTGCTCCACCATGACCACGCCGTTGAGCACCGCAATTCCGAAGAGCGCAATGAAACCGATGCTGGCCGAGAGATTGAGGTTGAGCCCGCGCATCCACAGGGCCGCAATGCCACCCACCAGGGCAAAGGGCACGTTGGACAGCACCAGCACGGCCTGCGGCACATCGCGGAAGGACACGTAGAGCAGCGCGAAGATGAGCAGCAGCGCCAGCGGCACGACGATCTCGAGACGCTTCATGGCCCGCTGCTGGTTTTCGTACTGTCCGCCCCACTCGAGAAACACGCCGGCCGGCAGCGGCACCTCGCGCGCGATGCGCGTGCGCACTTCGCTGACGAAGCTGCCCAGGTCGCGTCCGCGCACGTTGCTGAGCACGAGGGAGCGGCGCTGGGCGTCCTCATGGCCGATGACTTCCGGCCCCGTGGTGGACTCGATCTCGGCCACCACCGAAAGCGGCACCATCTCGCCACCGGGCGCGCGCAGCATGAGCCGGCCCAGTGCCGCAGCATCGGCGCGGTAGGCTTCCGGGACGCGCACGGCAATGTCCACGCGGCGGAAGCCATCAATCCACTCGGCCGATGCGCGGGCGCCCATGGCCAGGTCGAGCGCAAGCCGCACGTCATCCACCGACAGGCCATACTGCGCCAGGGCCTCGCGGCGCACGGCCATGCGCACCTGCCCGCTGCCCTCGGCCACTTCCACGGCCACGTCGGCATTGCCGGGCACAGAGGCAATCACCCGCCTTATGCGCTCGGCGATGCCCTGATTCTGTTCGAGATCGGGACCCACCACCTTCACACCGAGGTCGGTCTTGATGCCGCTCTCCGCTTCGTCGAGGCGCATGGCCATGGGCTGCGTGAACGACACCTCGAGGCCAGGCACCACCGACAGGGCCGAGTCGAAGGCAGCCACAAGATCCTCGCGGTTGGTGGCCGTGGTCCACTCGGACATGGGCTTGAGGATGACGTACATGTCGCCCTCGAAAAGCCCCATGGCTTCGGTGGCGAGATCGGGGCGGCCCTCCTTGGTGACCACCGTGACCACCTCGGGGAAGCGCCGCACGATGCGTTCGGAGGCCAGCGACAGCCGCGTGGCGTCGGCCAGATCGACGCTCGGCATGCGCCGCGTGTTCACGAGAATGGCGCCCTCGTCGAGCTTGGGCATGAACTCCGTGCCGATGCGCGTCATTGACCACACGGCCACCACCACCAGCACCAGTGAACCACCCACGATGGGCAGCGGCCGCGCCATCACACGCGCCAACATGCGGTCATAGGCAGCGGTGAGGCGCACGATCCAGGGCGCCGGCGCCGCGTGCCCGCCGCGCAGTGCCCAACTGGAGACGGCCGGCACATAGGTGAGCGCGAGAAAGAGACTGCCCAGCACCGCACACACCACCGTGAAGGCCATGGGCTTGAACATGCGGCCTTCCATCCCGTCGAGCGTGAAGATGGGGATGTACACGGCCACGATGATGGCGATGCCGAAAAGAATGGGGCGACCCACTTCAATGGCGGCGCGTTCGAAGAGCCCACGCCGGTCGGTGTTCCCCTGCTCTTCCAGCCGCCTGATGAATCCCTCCACCATCACCACTGACGCGTCCACGATGAGCCCGAAGTCGAGGGCGCCGAGGCTCATGAGGTTGGCGGAGTAGCCGAAGGTGGCCATGCCCACGAAGGCCATCAGCATCGAAATGGGAATGACGCTGGCCACGATGAGTGCGGCGCGCACGTTGCGGAGAAACAGGAACAGCACCGCAATGACGAGCAGCCCGCCCTCGATGAGATTCTTGACGATGGTGCGGGACGTGCGCCCCACCAGTTCGGTCTGGTCGTAGAAGGGTACAATCTCCACGTGCGCGGGCAGGGCCTTCTGAATGTCGGCCATGCGCGCCTTGACCCCTTCGATCACGACCCGCGAGTCGGCTCCCTGCAGTTTGAGCACCATGCCGCTCACCACTTCGCCCACGCCGTCGCGCGTGACCGCGCCGTTGCGCGGCAGCGCGCCGCGCTTGACCACCGCCACATCGCCAATGCGCACGGGCACGCCGGCGTGCGCGCCAATCACCACGCGGGTCAGATCCTCGGGACGTTCCACGCGCCCGAGCCCGCGCACCGTGTAGCGCTCGCCACCCTGCTCGAGATAGCTGCCGCCAAAACTCATGGTGTTGGCCGCCAGCGCGCGGTCCACATCGGCCATGCCCAATCCGCGCGCGGCCAGCCGTACCGGATCGACTTCCACTTCAAGTCGCTCCGTCAGGCCACCCCAGGAGTTGACCTCGGACACGCCGGGCACGGTGCGCAGCCGAGGGCGCACCACGTAGTCATGCAGTGTCTTGAGTTCGGTCAGCGACAGGGAGTCGCTGGTGAGCACGTACTGGTAGAGCTCACCCATGGGTGTGGACACCGGCCCCAGCCCCGGCTCGATGCCCGCGGGCAGCGCGCCCTTGGCATCAACCAAACGCTGCTGCACGAGTTGCCGCGCGAAGTACACGTCCACGTGATCGGGGAACGGGACGGTGATGAGCGACAGGCCGAACTTGGAGACGGAGCGTACTCCCTGCGCGCCGGGCACACCCATGAGCGTGGACTCAATGGGATAGGTGACGAGGCGCTCCACTTCCTCCGGCGCCATGCCCGGCGCCACCGTGATGACCTCAACCCGCGTCCCCGTCAGATCGGGGAAGGCGTCGAAGGGAATGCGCTGCAGCGCCACCAGACCGGCCGCCATGATGGCCAGCGTGAGGCCGACCACCAGGCCCCGGCGCTTGAGCGCAAGATGAATGAGCCAGCGCATGGCTCAGTGCTCCCCGCCGCCGCCACCACCGCGGCGACGCAGCAATTCGGCCTTGGCAATGGCCGCTCCCTGCACGAGCACCGTGGCGCCGGCGTCGACACCGGCCAGCACCTCCACGCGTTCGGCGGTGCGCCGCCCCACGCGCACGCGCGTCGCCTCGAGATACAATCCCTCGCCGCGCTGCTCGGCCCGGAACACCACCGTGTCGCCGTCGAAGGCCACCACCGCGGCCGACGGCACGGTGCGAACCGGCGCCTGCGCTTCGCCACTGATCTCGGCCTGCACAAAGCTCTCCGCACGACCGCCCAGCGGTCCGCTGGGCCGTGCCAGTACCTCGAGTGTGCGCGTCACCGAATCGATGGTGGGCGCCACACGCCACACCCGCGCCTCGTACGACGCGGCGGGTGCGTCGGCCACGGTATAGCGCACGCGGAAGCCGGGTTGCACACTGGCGGCGGCCGACTCGGGCACATGCATCACGAGTTGCAGCCGTGAGGGATCGCCCACCGTCAGCAGCGGCGTTCCGGGCAGCACCACCGTGCCCGGCTGCGCATCGCGTGACGTCACCACGCCGCCAATGGGCGTGCGCGTGATCACGTCGTGTTCATCGGCGCCGGCTGGCAGCGGTCCGGTTCCGGCGAGATGCTCCACCAGTGCGGCGGCGCGATCGCGCTCCGACACGGCGCGGGCATGCGTACTGACAGCCACCGTACGCGCCACCTGCGCGCGTTCGAGTTCCGCGCGCGACATGGCCTTGTTGTCGAACAGGCGCTGCGCCCGCTCGGCCGCACTCTCGGCAAGCCGACGCTCGGCATCGGCCGCTTCGACGGCCGACTCCGCGCTGCGCAGTGCCGCGCGGGCGTCCATGATCTCGTGACTGTGAATGAACACCAGCCCCTGCCCGGCCCGCACGCGGTCGCCCACCCGCACCACCACATGCGTGATGCGGCCCTCGGTAATGGAGCCGATGGTCTCGAAGGCTTCGGGGTCGAGTTGCAAACGACCCGGCACCGTGACCACGGCGCGCCACGGCGACAGGCGGACGCTATCCACCACAAAGCCGGCAATTCGCACGGCCTCGGCGGCCAGTGTGGCCGTATCGCCGCCGGCAGCGGCAGCGGGCGCTTCAGGCGGCGTGTCCGTGGCCTCCCCACCGCACCCCGTGAGCACAGCCAGGAGGGCAGCCACTGCGCCACCGCTCAAGCTGCGTGGCGCGCGAGACACGAGGGACGGCATGAACGAAAGCAGGCGGGACGTCATCGGCCACTCGGGGTCGAGGGAGTCAGGAGAGGAAGATCGAGCGGGCTCTGCGCATCGAGACGCGCCCCCAGCGCCAGTTCGAATTCGAGCCGGGCCAGCCAGGCGTCCACCATCCACTGGCGATGCGCCGTGCGGGCTTCAACCGCCGCGCGTTCGGCATCCAGCAGTTCGGTGAGCGTGAGGTGACCTTCGCGATAGGCCACTCGGGCGCTCTGCACGAGTGTCGTGGCCCGTGCATCGAAGGACGCGGCGGCATCGCGCGTGCTGCGCAGTGCGAGGTAGTGCTGGCGGGCGCGCAGCACGCTGAGCTGCAGCGCGCGTCTGGCGTCATCATGCAGCAGCTGCGCCTCGCGCAGTTCGCCGGCCGCACGTTCGCGCGCCCCATTGTTGCGGTTGAAAAGTGGAAGGGGCATGGCGACCCCAAGCTGACCGGTCATGAAGCCTCCGGTCTCCTTGGTGCCACCCTGCAACTGCACTTCGCCGAGCACACCGCGTTGTTCGGCAGCGAGTCGCTTGCGCGCTTCCATGACCGCGAGTTCGCGGGCCAGCAAATCGGGCCGACTGCGCAGGGCCGTTGAGATCGCCAACATCGAGTCGGGCGCCGCGGGCAGCTCGGGGGCCATGAGCGCGGCCAGACGCTCGGCGCGCACGGTCTGCCCGAGCTGCCGCGAGAGCTGCAGCAACTGCTCGCCTTCGTTCTGGCGGGCGCGAACCGCCGTCATCTGCGCGCGGTCCGCCTCGAGGGAGGTCCGGAGACCCACCGCTTCGGCCACCAGCCCTTCGCGGACACGGGTGGAGTCCACGCGGGCCAATTCCTGCAGCGCCGCCGCCTGCTCCTGCTGCACCGCAGACAGCTCGCGCGCAGACGCGGCCTCCAGCCAGCCACGGGCCACCGCGAGTTCCGCCATGCGGCGCTCGTGCTGCAGGTCGGCCTGCACGCGCCCCCGGCCGGCCGTGGAGGCGCCGCGCAGCGCCAACCGCCGTCCGGTGAGATCGAAGGGCACGTAGGCGGTCGCAAAGATGTCGGGCTGCAGCGGGCTGCCCAGGTTCTCGCGCCGCCATTCGAGTGTGGGGTTGAGCCACTGCGTGCTCTCGCGCACCCGCCCGTCGGCAATGCGACCGCGCGCCTCCGCCAGTTGACGCAGCAAGCCCTGCTGTCGGGCCAGGTCCACGGCGCCGGTCAGGCTGAGCGCGGAGTCCGGCGCCGCAAGGCTGGTCGCAGGGCCGGTGGTTGGGCTGACGGTCTGGCCAGCCAGGAGCGGGGGCCGGGAGAGGGCCGGGATGACCAGCCAGGCCGCAAGCAGCAGGGAGGCCCGGTGCGGCACACGTGCGGGGCCGCCGAGTGGTACCGATCGCTGGGATGGGGAGCGAAGCATACTCCAAGCTGCAGGCGGTGCATGAACCCCACATGAACGCCGCGCCACGTCAGCTCCAGTACGGCCGGTGTCACAGCGGGTGCGCCATGTCACACGCTCCGGCCGGATTTCTGATATGAGCCGTTCAAGTCTTGGAAGGCGGAAGCCGACACACACAATCAGCGCCATGACGGCGCCTCAAGTGACTCCAGCTCCACACGCCGTGCCCATCCCAACGCCTGTCATGTCGTTTCCGGTGATCGACGTCGATCACCAGGCTGCCTCCGATCCGCTCGCGCGACTCATGCGAGCCTACGACCGGGCCATCCGCGCCTGCGAAGCCTTCGATCTGTCCGGCGCGCGCCGGTCGATCGGCCTGCTGCGCGAGGCGCTGGATCTCGAGTCGTCCGCGTCGCGGAGCTTCGACGCGCTGTACGCGTGGTGTGAGGATGCGGTGGTCCAGCACGACTTCGTGGGCGCTGCCCAGTGCCTGCGTGCACTGCGGGATGCCTGGAGCCGTGCCACCCAGCCCGATCAGCCGTGGCGCATCGAGCCGCGGGCCGATCTGCCGCCAAGCTGATCTGCCGCTGAGCTGATCAGGCGCTGAGCTGATCAGGCGCGCGGCAGCGTCACGCGGAAGGCCGCGCCCCCGAGGGGACTGTCCTCAATGCGCACGTTGCCGCGGTGCCGCTGCACGACCCAGGCGGCGATGGCCAGCCCCAGGCCACTGCCATCGGCGCGCCGGCGTCTCGCCTCCTCGCCCCGATGGAAGCGATCGAAGACCCGCGCGCGTTCCGATGGCGGGATGCCGGGACCGCTGTCCTCGACCAGCAGTTCGACGTCGGCGTCGTGCGCAGCCACGCGCACCCGCACCCTGCCGGCTGCGGCCCCGGGCGCAACAGCCTCGGACGCGGTGTAGCGCAGCGCGTTGTCGAGTAGCACCCCCAGCAGACGGCGCAGCAGCACGGCATCGCCCATGACCGGGGCCTCGTCAGGCGTCTCCATGTCGAGATGCAGGCCCGCCTGCATGGCCTGCGGCCGCCAGCGCGGCACCTCGTCACTCACGAGATCGTCGAGGAAGAGCCGCTCGCGGCGAAGCGGGGCGTCGTCGCCGGCGGCATCGGCCTGCGCGAGTTGCATCAGCTCATCGAGATGCTGCGACACCACCCGCAACTCGGCATCGAGCGCGCGCAGCGTGTCCTCGGTTGATACCGGCGAGGCCGACGTCAGTTGCCCGGCCGCGGCCAGCTGCGCCACCTCCACGCGAGCCCGCATGCGCGCGATGGGGGTGCGCAACTCGTGCGCGGCGTCGGCGAGGAACGCGCGCTGCTGCGTCAGGGCGCCGTCGAGGCGATCGAGCAGCGCATTGAAGCGTTCACCCAGACGGCCCAGTTCATCCTGCGGATTGGCGAGGGGCAGCCGTTCGCCACTGGCCGGCGAAATGCGCGCGGCCGCGCTGGCCATCTCGCCCACCGGCCGCAGTGTGCGTCCCGTGAGCCACCATCCCACCATGGCCGCCACCGCCACGAGCGCGGGAATGCCGAATCCGAACCAGCGATCGATGCGCCGGAGCAGTGCATGGAGATTGGCAAGGGACGCGTGCACCTCGACATCCCATCCGGGCGCCAGCTCCGGATCGAGCGGGAATCGCACGGCGCGCACCGGCGCCGACAGCTGCCCGCGGGCCATGCGCGACGCGCTGCCGCGTGGCATGGAGACGGAGTCGCCGAAGTGCGAGTCATCGGGACGCCGGATGTGCATGGCACGGTCCTCGAACACCAGCTCTCCGCTGATGTGCGTGAGCGTGGCCTCGATGCTGCGATACTCCGCGATTTCGGTGCGGAAGAACTGCGACACGAGGGCCGCCGACGCGCGCACCGACTCATCGAACTCCTGCTGCAGCGTGGCGCGCAGCGCCTGCCGCGTGACCGTGGCCGCGACCAGCAACAGCAGCAGCACGGTGGCGGCGTAAAGCAGCGTGAAGCGGGTGCGAATACGCGAGCGGACACTCGTGTGCTCAGGCACGCGGCGCACCCGTCGGCGATGCGGGCGGCGGCAGCATGAGCCGATATCCCGCTCCGCGCACGGTCTCCAGCAACGGCGGTTCGCCTTCGCCATCCACCTTGCGACGCAGACGTGCGATGTACACGTCGATCACATTGCTCATCGGATCGAAGTTGTCGTCCCACGCGTGCTCACCGAGATACTCGCGGGTGAGCACACGGCCGGGCGCGCGCATGAGCACCTGCAGAATGGCGAACTCCTTGGTGGTGAGCGGGATTTCGCGCGGGCCGCGCCGCACCGTGCGCGTGGCCGGATCGAGCCGCAGGTCCCCCACCACCAGCACCGTGGGCGCGTCGCTGTCGGGACGGCGCAGCACGGCGCGCAACCTGGCCACCAGCTCCCGCAGGGCATAGGGTTTGACCAGGTAGTCGTCGGCGCCCAGATCGAGCCCGGCCACCCGGTCCTCCAGTGTGTCGCGGGCCGTGGCCATGACAATGCGCGGCGCCGGTGTGCGCGCGCGCAGCGCCGTGCAAATGGCCAGGCCATCGTCGTCGGGCAGGCGCAAGTCGAGCACCACGGCATCGTATGGGCTGACGGCTGCCAGTTCCCGCGCCATCTTCCCTGTCGCCACCGGATCCACCGCAAACCCGTTGGCGCGCAGGAAGGCAGCCGCGCTCTCCCGCAGCGTTTGATCGTCTTCCACCAGGAGCACGCGCATGGGTGTAAGATACCGGTGGCAGATGAACCGTGGGTGAACAGCGCATGACGTGGATCGTGTGACGTGGACCGCATGATGTGGCAGGCGAGGCGGGCGTGAGTCCGTTCAAGGCACCGGTGGACAGCACCCCGATGGACCGTACCGGTATCCATCAGGCGCTGCCGCGCATTGGCGTGGTGCTGGGCGGTGGCGCGCTCAAGGGCATGGCCCACATCGGCGCGCTGCGGGCCATCCGCGAGGCGGGCATCACGCCGCATCTCTTTGCCGGCACGAGCATCGGCGCCATGATCGCCGCCGCGGCGGCCAGCGGCGTCACCCCGGATGTGCTGCGGGAACGGGCGCTGGCCTTCAAGCGCAAGGACCTGTTCCGCATCAACCACGTGGGCATGATCATGGACCGCATGCTGTCGCGGTCCATCTACCTCGAGGGTCCGCTGCGGGCGCTCTGCGATGAGCTGGTCGCCGAGGGCACGTTCGACGATCTGAAAACCAAACTGCTGGTGTCGGCCGTCGACCTCGAGCGCGGCACGCCGGTGGTGTTCGGCCGTCCCGGCTTCCGGCAGGTCAAGGTACGTGATGCCGTCTACGCCTCCTGTGCCCTGCCCGGCTTCTTCCCGCCGGGGGTGGTGGGCGACCGCGTGTGCATCGATGGCGGCACCATGGACAACCTGCCGGTCGAGGTGGCGGGCCTCGACGTGGACGCACTCATCGCGGTGGACGTGGGCATCGCCAATGTGCCGCTGGCCGCGGGCGTGGCCGAGCAGGGCTTCGCCACGATCTTCATGCGCGCGGCCACGATGATGATGCACGAGATGCAGCAGGCCACCCTGGAGACCTGGAAGGGCCCGCCCATGCTGCTCGTGCGGCCGCCGGTGTCCCACATTGGCTGGTTTTCCTTCCGGCACATCGAGAAGCTGCTCGAGCTGGGCTACACGGCCACGCGCGAGGCGCTGGGCCACCTGCTCAATGCCCTCAGTGCGCCGGGGGGCATTTACCCGCGCCGGCTGATGCGCATCGAGGTGGACCGCCCCGCCTGCACCGGCTGCGGCCTCTGCGCGGCTCACGCGCCCAACCTCATGGCGCTCGACGAGGAGCAGAAGGCCTACCCCATGCTGCCCGTGCACGAGTTCTCCCCGGCGGACGGCGGCTTCGCGGGCTGCTGCCCCGTCTCGGCCATCTCCGTGGCCCCCATCGAGACCTGGGACGAAGCCGGGGCAAGGCTGGCGCAGTCAGCCTGAGCCGGGCAGGCTGGCCGTCGCCCGTCCCCCGGCCGATATTCCCTGCAGCCTCGTCGGTACCGGATGCTGCAAGTGGCAGCGTCGCGGCGCGATGAGTGGCTCCGTTCCGGACGCGTGGCGCCACCCGTGGGGTCGGCCCGCGCAGGACACTCCCTTCATGTCACACCCCAATTCCTTCGGCGCCCGCTCCACGCTTACGGTGGGCGCCCGCCAGTACACGTACTTCCGCCTCGATGCCCTCGACGGCCTCGCCGGCAGTACGGCCCGCACGCTGCCCTTCTCCCTGCGTGTGCTGCTCGAAAACCTGCTGCGCGGTGAGGACAACGCCTTCGTCAAGCAGGCCGACGTCGAAGCGCTGGCGCGCTGGAACGTCAAGGCGCCGGTGGACAAGGAAATCGCCTTCCGCACCGCCCGTGTGCTGCTGCAGGACTTCACCGGCGTGCCCTGCGTCGTGGATCTCGCGGCCATGCGCGATGCCATGGTGGCCCTCGGCGGCGATCCCACCAGAATCAATCCGCTGCAGCCCGTCGATCTGGTCATCGACCACTCGGTGCAGGTGGACGAATACGGCACCGAGGCCGCGTTGCTGCTCAACACCGAACTCGAGTTCGAGCGCAACCGCGAGCGCTACCAGTTCCTCAAGTGGGGCCAGACCGCGCTGCGCAATTTCCGCGCGGTGCCGCCGGGCACGGGCATCTGCCACCAGGTCAATCTCGAGTACCTCGCGCAGGTCGTGTTCACCGCGCAGGACGGCGGCGAGACGCTGGCCTACTGCGATTCGCTCGTGGGCACGGACTCGCACACCACCATGATCAACGGCCTGGGTGTGCTGGGCTGGGGTGTGGGCGGCATCGAGGCCGAGGCGGCCATGCTGGGCCAGCCGGTGAGCATGCTCATTCCCGAGGTCATCGGCTTCAAGCTGCACGGCAAGCTGCCCGCGGGTGCCACGGCCACGGACCTCGTGCTCACCTGCACTGAGATGCTCCGCAAGAAGAAGGTCGTGGGCAAGTTCGTCGAGTTCTACGGCCCGGGTCTCTCGAGCCTCGCACTGGCCGACCGCGCGACCATCGCCAACATGGCGCCCGAGTACGGCGCCACCATGGGCTTCTTCCCCGTGGACGACGAAACGCTCAAGTACCTGCGCCTCTCGGGCCGCAGTGACGAGCAAGTCGCGCTGGTGGAAGCCTACTGCAAGGCGCAGGGTCTCTTCCGCACCGACGCCACGCCCGACCCGGTGTTCACCGATACGCTCGAACTGGATCTTGGCACGGTGGTGCCGAGCCTCGCCGGCCCCAAGCGTCCGCAGGATCGTGTGCCGCTTTCGCAGAGCAAGGCCATGTTCCGCGAAGCGCTGGCCTCGCAGCTCGCCACGCAGGCCGTGGCCACGGCGCCGGCCGGGTCGCCCGCCGCCACCATGGTGGCCGAAGGCTCGCCGGTGGACGGCGATCACGGCGTGGCCTGCGAGTACAAGGGCCAGTCGTTCAAGCTGCAGCATGGACACGTGGTCATTGCGGCCATCACCAGCTGCACCAACACCAGCAATCCGAGCGTGATGCTCGCGGCCGGTCTGCTGGCGCGCAACGCGGTGGCCAAGGGCCTCAAGACCAAGCCCTGGGTCAAGACCTCGCTGGCCCCCGGCTCCAAGGTGGCCACGGAGTACTTCCACAAGGCGAATCTCATGGATTCGCTCAACGCCCTCGGCTTCAATGTGGTGGGCTACGGCTGCACCACCTGCATCGGCAACTCGGGTCCGCTGCCGCAGGAGATCAGCGAAGCCATCGACATGGGCAAGCTCAATGTGGCGGCCGTGCTCTCGGGCAACCGCAACTTCGAAGGCCGCGTCAATCCGCAGACGCGCTTCAACTATCTCGCGTCGCCGCCGCTGGTGGTGGCCTACGCGCTCGCGGGCCGCATGGACATCGACATGGCCACCGAGCCGCTCGGCATCGGCAGCGACGGCCCCGTGTTCCTGCGCGACATCTGGCCGTCGCCGCAGGAAGTCGAGCACACCATTCTCGAGAGCGTCAAGCGCGAGCAGTTCACCACGCAGTACGCCGACGTGTTCAAGGGTGACGAACACTGGCAGGGCATCGCGGCCCCCACGGGCAATCAGTATGCCTGGGACGCGAGCAGCACCTATGTGCAGAACCCGCCGTACTTCACCGGCATGACGATGACGCCGCCGGGCATCCGCCCCATCACCGGCGCCAAGGTGCTTGGCATGTTCGGCGATTCCATCACCACCGACCACATCTCGCCCGCCGGTTCCATTGCGGGCGCGAGCCCGGCCGGCAAGTACCTCACGTCGCTCGGCGTGGAACGGAAGGATTTCAACTCCTACGGGGCGCGCCGCGGCAATCATGAGGTCATGATGCGCGGTACCTTCGCCAACATCCGTCTCAAGAACGAACTGACGGGTGGCAAGGAAGGCTGGTGGACGGCCACGGCGCCGGGTGCCGAGCCCGAGGCCATTTACGACGTGTCGATGGCGCGGCAGGCGGCGGGTGTGGCGCAGATCGTCATCGCCGGCAAGGAGTACGGCACGGGTTCCTCGCGCGACTGGGCGGCCAAGGGCACCATGCTGCTCGGCGTGCGCGCGGTGATTGCCGAGAGCTTCGAGCGCATTCATCGCTCGAACCTCGTGGGCATGGGCGTGCTGCCGCTCGAGTTCGTGAACGGCGAAACGCGGCAGTCGCTGGGCCTCACCGGCTTCGAGACCTACGACATCGTGGGACTCGATGCCTCACTCGCGCCGCGGGCCACGCTCACGGTCCAGGCAACTTCCGGTGACGGCAGCGTGAAGACATTCAGCGCGCGCTGCCGGATCGACACGCCGGAGGAAATGCAGTACTACATCCACGGTGGCATTCTGCCGTACGTGCTGCGCAGCCTCGTTGGCAAGTAACGGTTCGAACCGCTGAAAGCAGATCAGTTCCGGGTTTTGAGTTCGAGTTCCGGGTCATGAGTTCTTCAACTCACGACCCGGAACTTCAACCCAGAACCCGGAACTGATCCGTTTTCAGCCCTCAGTTACGCAGAACCGTCAGTCTTCCCGCCCATCGCGGTTCTTGTCGCGGAAGGCCTTGAACGCGAAGCGGATGTTGTTCTCCACCCGGGCGCGAATGAGTCCCGGCGTGTTGGCGAGGGCCGGGGCGTACAGCCCGCCGGCGGGATTCACGAACCAGGCGCCAAGGTCCAGCGTGACAGTCACGTTGGTGACGTCGCCGCCAATGGTGACGGGTGCGGTGAGTGGCACATCCAACTTGGTATTCACGTCCGACACGAACACGAAGGGCTGTCCGTTGTAGCTGCCCTCGAGCCGCACGCTGATGTCCCGGAAATCCGGGTTGGCCTGCCGGAACGCCAGATCGTCCGAACGGCTGCTCGTCACCTTGTGAATGTCGAAACGAATGCCGCTGTAGTTGCCCTCGGGCAGATCCACGGACAGCCGACCACGCTCTTCACCCGTGACTCCGAGGTCGACGAGATAGGGGCCCGTGTGCACGGTCGGGCAGCGATCGTCGTTGCGACGCCGGCGATCGTCATCGTCGTCATCATCATCATCGTCATCATCGTCATCGCGGCAGGTGGCGCCCGCGCGCGTCAGCTTGACGTTCTTGATGACCAGCTGGGCCTTGGTCACCAGCAGTTCATCATTGCCGCGGGTGACGAGGAAGCCCAGTGGCGTGGGCTCGGCGTTGGCCGCCGCACCGGACACGATGCCATCGGAAGTTTGCGCGGCCACCATTCCGTCGGCGGTCAGGGCGCTGCTGCCGGAGGACGACGCCAGCTGAAAGCCGATGCCGACATCGCCCGACGCATTCGGGCCGGTATTGTCGCTGCCACAGGCGGCCAGCGCAGCGGTCGCCGCCAGGGCCAGGAGAGTTCGCATGACGCGCATCAAGTGCTCCGTGTTGAAGTCCCCCACAATGTGGGAGAGCCCTTGCCATTTGTCCGTGACCTGCGCCACCATCTCACGCGGATTTCATCATCAACATGTCGTTTCTGGTGCATGGCGTCACGTGACCGGCCCGTGCAGCGGCGCCTGTCTCATGTTTCCCCCTCTCCCTCCACACGCGTGCCCATGCTCGCGCTGCTCGTGAATCCCGCCGCAGGTCAGGGCCGCGCGGCGCCGCGCGCCGATGCCATGGAGCGCGCCCTGTCGGCGGGCGCCACGGTGCGGCGCTTTACCACCACGGGGCATGGCGACGAAGCGGCGCAGGTCGCGCGCGCGCTCGACGCGGGCGCGCAGGGCCTCGTGGTGGTGGGAGGAGACGGCGCGGTGCACCACGCGACCCGGGCGCTGCACGGCGCCGCACACCAGGGGCAGACGGTGCCGCCGCTGGCCGTGTGTGCCGCCGGCACGGGCAATGACTTCGTGAAGTCGCTGGGCACGCCATCACACGATGTCGCCGCCCTCGCGGCGCTCGTGCATCGCGGCCGGACACGGCGCATCGATCTGGGGCTCATTGGCCGCGTGCCGTTCTGCAATGCCGCGGGCCTTGGTTTTGACGTCGATGTGCTGACCCGCATGCAGCGTCCATCACCGTGGCGAGGCACCGCGGCGTACGTGATGACCGCGCTCACGGCGTTACGGGGCTTTCGCGGTCTCGACCTGCAGGTCGATGCGACCGCCATGGCGCGGCATCTCATGGTGGTGTTCGCCAATGGCCATGTGTTCGGCGGCGCCTTTCGCATTGCGCCGTCCGCGCGTCTCGATGACGGACAGCTGCACTGCGTACAGATCGGCGAAGTGGCACGCTGGCAGCGCCCCGCCGTGCTTGGCCTCGCCGTCCTCGGCCGGCACCTGCAGCATCCGGCGGTCGCCTCCAGGAAGGGCACGACTTTCGAGCTGCGCGCCGGGCAGGACACGCCGCTCCGCTTCGAGGCCGACGGCGAGTTGTATGATGCGCCCGCCGACCCGCTGCAGGTCTCCGTGCTCCCGGCGGCGCTTGCGGTGTACTGCTGAACAGCCAGAGGGCCGGAACGCCAACACCCGCCGCAGCGATCTGGCGCCACGACGGGTGCTGGTATTGTCTTCCCGCCCCCTCCACGAAGCGATCAGACCGTCCTACCCCTCTCTCTCTCGGACACGGCAACCGCTTGGAAAGTTGCCTGCCATTGGTGTTGTGTTGTGTCGCAGCGCACAGTGCCGTTCCATCTCGTGCCACACGGTGCAGCACGCTGCCAATCGATTCAGCGCGGCGTCTTCACCTGATGGCCGATCACGCCACCAAGCACGGCGCCCCCCAGCGCCCCGATAGCCGCACCCTTCACCCGATCACGTGACGTGGCCACGCCAATGGCCGCGCCGGTGGCGGCGCCAATGATGGCGCCTTTCTGCGTGTTGCGTTGCTCCCGCACGACGCCGCTGCCCGTTCCGCTACCGGTTCCCGACGCGCCGCTCCGACGCGCCGGTGCAGGAGCCGGGGCATACACCACCCGCTGCGGCGCCGCCGGATAGGCGGCCGCAGGGTAGCCGGCCGGCGGATACGCACCGTACGGCTGCCCATAGGGCTGCGGATAGCCGTAGGCCCCATAACCAGGCGCCGGGGCGTACCCCGCGCCGTATCCCATTTCCATGGGCGACATGAACTGCCCACGCATGGGCGCCGCCTGCGAGGCGGCCTGCAGATCCGCCTGCATCTGTGCATCGACACCGCGCTCGCTCCCCCCGCAGGCCGTCAGGACTGCAAAGGCCACGGGAATCAGCACAGGAACCACCGCCCGACGCAGACGGCTGCGCGTCTGGATCTGGGGCATCAAAGCAGTCGTGGCAGCCAACATGGAACCTCCGGGACAGGTGACGGGCTTCATGCGCCGTCCTCACCCTCTCACCTTGCAGGCCCCGTGCCAGCCGGAATCGGCCGTTTTTGTGTCGGAAACCACAAGCTGCTGCGGGGTATTGTCCCCTCAGGGAGTCACCGGGCGTCCCGGGTTGGCGACAGGTCCCGCAGCACACTAGCGTTCCTGTCGCGTCGGTCTCCCTCCATTTCACCCTGCCAGGAGTTCCTGATGTCCGTTCGTTCGCGTGTCGCGGCCGTCACAGCCGCTGTTGCTGCCACCTTTGGCCTGCTGCCAGCCCTCGCCGGGGCGCAGACGACGCTCAAGGTCGGTGACATGGCGCCCGACTTCACCGTGCAGACCGTCACCGCCAAGGGCGTTGAGGCCAAGCCGTTCAAGCTCTCGGAGCATCGTGGCGAGACGGTGGTGCTGGCCTTCTTCCCCAAGGCGCGCACGCGCGGCTGCACCGTGCAGATGGAGTCGTATCGTGACCGCTACGCCGAGCTGTTCAAGGGCGGCAGCAAGGTCACGCTGGTGGGTGTGAGCACGGACCCGGATTCGGCGCTCGTCTCCTGGGCCAATGATGCCAAGTTCCCCTTCCGATTCGCCGCCGATACGGCGCGCGCGGTGGGTGTGGCCTATGGCGCCAGCAAGGGCACGGGCTTCCACTCGCGGCACCTCTATGTCATCGACCCCACGGGGCGCATTGCCTACATCACCACGCCGTTCAATCAGATGGCAGCCGACGCCTACACCGAGCTGGGCTCTGCGGTGAGCAAGGCGACCGCCTCCAAGTAAGGTGACAGTTCGACCATCGGTCGATCAGCACCGCGCCCTGCTCTCGGCCCTCTACGAAGCCGCAGTGCAGGGCGCGGCGCCTTTGGAGCGCACGCGCGATGCGGTGTCCGCGTGGTGCGCCGAGCACGACATCACGTCCGGCACGCGCGTGCATGTCTTCGCCCTCGGCAAGGCCGCTCCGGCCATGCTGCAGGGCGCGGTGGCGGCACTCGACGCCCGCGGACTCCGCCCGGCCGGTGGCGTGCTGGTGAGCCACGCGCTGCCCGCACACTTTGTGGCCCCGCCAACACTTCGTGTGGCGCTGGGAGATCATCCGGTGCCGGGTCCCGGGTCGCTGGCCGCCGCCGAGTCGATCGAGGAGGCCATCTGGGACGTGAGCGCGGATGACGTGGCACTCGTGCTGCTCTCGGGTGGCACCACCGCGCTCTGCGCCGCGCCCATTCCCGCACTCTCGCAGGCAGCCGGCGACGCGGCCGCGGCGCAGGCTCTTGTGGCCAATCTCGCGCAAACCCTGCTGGAAGGCGGGCTCGCCATTCACGAAATGAACGCCATCCGCCGCCGGGTGCTGCGTTTCGGCGCGGGCCGTCTGGCCACGGCACTGCATCAGCGAGGGGCCAGCCGGATTGCCACCTTCGCCATCAGTGATGTCATCGGCGACGACGAGGCCGTGATCGGATCGGGCCCCTGCACGCCCGATCCCTTCGACGACGCAACCTTCCTGGCCGTGCTGGACGCGCATGATCTGCGCAGCCGGCTGCAGCGCGAGATGTCCACCGTGCTCGGTCTCGCCGGCAGCGGCACGCCGCCCGTGGTGCCGTCACCGGCACACCCGGCATTCGGGACCACGTCATATCGCATTGTCGCGCGCAATGCGCTGGCCGTGGCCGAGGCCTCTCGTGCCGCGTCACAGCGTGGGGTATCGACTGTGGTGACCGATGACACGCCACTGGAGGGCGACGCCGCGCTGCTGGGCGAGGTGCTCGCGCAGCGCGCCCTCGCGCTTGCGCGGCAAACCCCGCGCGGCAGCACGGCCGTGTTGCTCGCCGGCGGTGAGCCCGTGGTCGATCTGCACGCCACCATGGCGCGCGCCGTGCAGTTCGGGGAAGACGACGATGCGCGGCTGGATGCCGACGACGCGATGGCCCGCGCCGAAGGCTTCGCCCTGCCGCGTCGTCCCTCTGCCGCCGACGAACCGCTCAAGGGTGGGCGCATGCAGGTGCTGGCGCTGTCTGCCGCCCTCGCCCTCGAGTCAGCGGCCATGCGTGGCCAGACCGACGCGTGGCGCGTGCGCGTGCTGGCCGCCGGCACGGATGGCCGCGACGGCCCCACAGATGCGGCCGGTGCCATCACGGACGCCGCAACACCTGGTCTTGCCCGCCGTCACGGTCGCGCACCCGAAACCGATCTGGCCACCGGGCGCTCCTACCTCGCCCTCGACGCCGCCGATGCCCTGCTGCGTACCGGTCCCACCGGCACCAACGTGATGGACGTCGTGGCGATCCTGGTGACGGCCTGAGGTCATCGAACCGGCGTCGCGTCCTCCATCGGACCCGTCCGCGTTGTCAACCACCGGCCACGTCGGTATCCTCTCGTGATGCCAGCCAAGCGCCGCAGCTCGCCGGCCCCCGCCGCCCCGCCCAATCCCGAACCTGCTGACGACCTGCCCGACGCGGCAGAGTCGCCCGACGCCGTCGATCGCGGCACGGATCTGAGCACCCTGGCAGACGATGCGTACCGCCGCAGACCGCGGCAATCGCGCGGCCAGCGACGGGTGGAGTTGCTGCTGGAGGCCGCGGCCACGGTCATTGCCCGTGACGGCATCGAAGCCGCGACGGCCGAGGCGATCGCCGCCGAGGCCAAGACGGCCAAGGGCTCGCTGTATCAGTTCTTCCCCAACCGGGATGCCGTGCTCGCCGCGCTGGCCTTGCGCTACGCCGACGAAATGCGCGCCATTCACGAGCGCGCACTGCCGCTCGACCCGCTGGAGCTGCCGCTCGATCGCCTCATCGATCGGGTCGTGCGGCCGCTGGCCGACTTTCACGACCGCACCCCCGCGTTTCGTCGGGTGTTCGCCAGTCACGACGCACCGCCCGGTGCCACCGGCGCTGCGCCCGCGCGCCTCAGGGCCCAGCTCTTCGAGTCCTTCGTGGACCGACTCGACGTGCTGTTTGCCACGCGCAATCCGCGCCTGCCGGCGCGTGACCGACGCCGCGCCGCACTCATGACCGCCACCATCGGTCAGGCCATCCTCGCGCAGCGCGGACGCACCAGTGTGGCCGCCGACCGCAAGGCCATGCTCGATGATCTCCGCCGGGCCCTGCTCGGCTACCTGCAGCCGCTGCTGGATCCCGAGCCGGCGAAAAAGAGCAGGAAGTAGCCACCTGGGCAACTCACAATCCGGAACCTGAACCCAGAACCCGAAACCGATCAGTTCCGGGTTTTGAGTTCGAGTTCCGGGTCCTGAGTGAGCGTTTCGCCTCACGAGTTTGGCTATCTTTATCGCATGCCCAACATCGTCACCATCGGGATCGTGCAGGACACCGCGTCCGACGATCTGGCCGCCAATGTGGCCAAGGCTGTAACGCGCGTGCGGGAAGCCGCGGCGCGTGGCGCGCAGATCATCTGTCTGCAGGAACTCTTCAACGCGCCGTACTTCTGCAAGACGGTGCGTCCGGAGCGGTTCGACATTGCCGAACCCGCCGACGGTCCCATTGTGCACACGTTTCAGGCGCTGGCGAAGGAACTCGCCATCGTCATCGTCGTGCCGTACTACGAGCGCGAGGCCCCGGGCCTCTACCGTAACTCGGCCACCGTCATCGATGCCGACGGCAGCGTGCTGGGCACGTATCGCAAGATGCACATCCCGCACGATCCGCTCTTCGAGGAGAAGTACTACTTTGCACCCGGCGACGTGACGGGTGACCAGCGTCATGAGCGGCATCCGGGCTACAACGGCTTCCGTGTCTGGCGTACTCGCTACGCCGACATCGGTGTGCTCATCTGCTGGGATCAGTGGTATCCCGAGGGCGCGCGCATCACGGCGCTGCTCGGCGCGCAGGTGCTGTTCTATCCCACGGCCATCGGCTGGCACCCCGCCGAGAAGGCCACGTTCGGCGACGCCCAGGTGGACGCGTGGCGCACCGCGCAGCGCGCACACGCCATCGCCAACGGCGTCTTCGTGGCGTCGCCCAATCGTGTGGGCTTCGAGCCAGAGCCGGGCACCGACGGGCTCGAGTTCTTCGGGCAGTCGTTCATCTGCGATCCATTCGGTCGCTACCTCGAGCAGGCGGGCACGGAGCCGGCCATTCTCGTGGCCCAGTGCGATCTGGGCCTCATCGAGGAGACGCGGCGCAACTGGCCCTTCCTGCGTGACCGGCGCATTGATGCGTATGGTCCCATTCTCAACCGCTGGATGGGCCCGTCGTGAGCACAGCGGCCAGCATTGCCGCCAGCGCGGCGGTGATCGCCGCCAACGCCGCGATCACGGCGGCGCAGGCGGCCGGGACAGCGGCGCGGGCGCAGGCGGTGCCCGCGCGTCGCATGCCCGCAGAGTGGGAACGTCACGACGCCACCTGGATTGGCTGGCCGCATCACGAGCCGGACTGGCCGGGCAAGTTCGCGCCCATCCCGTGGGTGTACGCGGAAATCGTGCGCGCGCTCGCGCCCTACGAGCGCGTGGAGATTCTCTGCCACAGCGACGAGGTGGCGGAAGAGGCGCGCAGCGCCCTCACCATGCACGACGTGGACGCGTCGCGCTATCGCCTGCATGTGCAGCCCACCGATCGGGTGTGGCTGCGCGACTCCGGCGCCACGGCGGTGCATACGCCGGACGGCGCCGTCGAGTGGATCCGCTGGGACTTCAATGCCTGGGCCAAGTACGACAACTTCGCGCTCGACCGCGAGGTGCCCTCGCGCATGGCCAGCGTGTCGGGTCTGCCCATGGTGCAGGCGCTGCGGCATGACAGCGGCGCGCCGCTGGTGCTCGAAGGCGGTGGCATCGAAACCGATGGCCGTGGCACCATGCTGGTGACCGAGGAGTGGCTGCTCAGCGACGTGCAGGTGCGCAATCCGGGTTACACCCGCGCCGACTACGAGCGTGCGTTCGCGGACTATCTCGGCATCAGCAAGACCATCTGGCTGGGCGAGGGCTGTGTCGGCGACGACACGCATGGCCACATTGATGACATCGCGCGTTTCGTGGCGCCGGGCGTGATGGTGCTCGCGCACGAAACCAATCCCGACGACGAGAACCACGCGCGTTCACTCGACAACCTGCAGCGGCTCGAGGGCGTCACCGACGCGCGCGGCGAACCCATTCGTGTCGTCACGCTGCCCTATCCGCGACCGGTCATCATGGACGGCACACGGCTGCCGGCGAGCTACGCGAACTTCTACCTGGGCAACGGGGTTTGTCTCGTACCGACGTTCAACGACCGCAACGATCGGGTGGCGCTCGACACACTCGCGGCCCTGCTGCCGCAACACGACGTCATCGGCATTCATGCCGTGGATCTGGTGTGGGGTCTTGGCACCTTGCACTGTCTCTCGCAGCAGCAGCCGGCGGCCCGCCAGGTGCCGGCGGCGGGAGCCTGAGGAACCCTGATGTCCGACTCCGACACCTCGAACTCGCCTGAACGCACGCCGGACCTGCCGCCCCCTGAGTTGCCACGCTGGGCGCAGGGCGCAGGCGGCCAGTCGTCGCGTGACGAGGCGCTGATGGCGGCCTACATCGGGCCGCGCTGGGAGTCAGTCTATCGCCGCAAGCTGCAGCCCTTCATGGAGGACCCGCAGTTCGTGCCCACCTGGAACTGGAGTGCAGCCCTGTTCGGCCCGCTCTGGTTCATGTATCGCAAGCTGTATCTGCAGTTCGCGGTGTTCTTTTTTGCGCCGCTGGTGGCGTTCCGTCTGCTCGGGCCCGACATGGTGCTGCCCCAGACGCTCGAGGAGATGATGAAGCCGGAGAACCAGTCGGTGGTCAATCTCATCGCGGCCGTGCGACTCTCCCTGTCCATCGCCGCGGGTGGCACCGCGAACTGGTTCCTGTTCCGCCGCGCCCGCGCGGCGCGGCGTTTCGCCGAGATGCAGGACGTCAGCGCCGGTGACACGCCGGCCGTGATGCAACGCCTGGGCGGCGTGAACCGGCTGGGCATGGCGCTGATCCTGGCCATGATGGCGGTGCAGGTGCTGGCCTCGCTGCGCGGATGATCCTGGCATCACCCACGGGGTATCAGCCGTCACAGCTGCCGACATCGGCCAGGCTCGGCCGGTCGGGCGGCGGGACCGCTGTGACGAGTGGCGTGGCTGCGATGTTGACTTGGTGATGACGGACGCGGAACTGGTCGTCCGGACACGCGCCGGTGAAGGGGAGGCCTTCGGTCAGTTGGTCTCGCGCTATCACGACGCGTGCTGGCGGTTCGCATACCACATGCTGGGAGAGCGGGCGGATGCGGAGGACGTGGTTCAGGACACCTTCCTGCGGGCCTATCTCGCGATCGGTCGGTACGACGAGCGCGATCAGTTCCGTGGATGGCTGTTCCGCATCCTGACCAACCAGTGCCGCAACTTTCTCACTTCCCGTGGCCGGCGCACGCGCCGGTTCATTCAGGACGACGCCGCGATCGATTCGGCGACGGCGCCTCCCTCTGCCGCACCCCTTGGTGTGGAAGACGCCGCGCTGCTGCGTGCGCTGGGGCAACTCGACCCGCTGCAGCGGGAGGCCCTGCTGCTCAAGTACGCCGAGGGCCTGGAGTACAGCGAGATGTCGGCCATGACGGGAGCCGGCGAGTCGGCGCTCAAAATGCGCGTCAAGCGCGGCAGCGAGCGCTTGCGGGTGCTGCTGGGCCGCGACATCGAGGGGCCCGCCCTATGAGCCGCCCCATGAGCCGCCGTGTGCGCGCCGGGGAGGTCCGTCATGGCTGAGCGGCCACTGCCCTTCCCCGCTCCCGATGAGCAGAGCGGCCCCGGGGAGGAACTCGACGCCCGGCTCGTGCAGCGCCTTCGCGCCGCGTACGCCGCCCTGCCCGCCTCCACGCCGCAGATGGCCGAGGACTGCGCCCGGGCGGTGCTGGCCGAGGCTGCCCGCCCACAGGTGGGTGGTGGCCGCGGCGCGCGGGGCGGGCGTCGTCTGCCCCGCCCGCAGTGGTGGTGGGGCGCGGCGGCCGCAGCCGTGCTGGTGGTGAGCGTGGTGCGCCCCTGGCGCCCCGAGGCCAGTCAGCGTCAGGCCGACAGTGCCTTCGTGGCCGGCTCGGCGGTCACGCTCGAGGGCAGCACCCGGGTCGTCGGCGACGGGACGGTGCGCTTTGAGCTCCGTCTGCCGGCCTCGGCCCGTGAGGTCTCGCTGGTGGGCGACTTCAACGGCTGGGACGAGCAGGCCACACCCATGGTGCAGCGGGCGGCAGATGGCACCTGGTCGGCCCGTGTGCCGCTCGAGCCAGGCCGGCACACCTACGCCTTCGTGGTGGACGGCCAGCAGTGGCTGGTGGATCCGCTGGCACCGCAGGTGCCGGATGCCGGCTTCGGTCCCACGAATGCCGTGATCGTGGACGGGAGCAGCCCGTGAAACGGCTGCCCGTCCGCCACCCTTGGCCAATGCGCTGCCGGCTGCCCGCCATGCTGCTCGTCTGGGCGCCGCTGGCCCTTGGCGCGCAGCAGCGCCCCGATACCCTGCGCGCGAGTGTCGGGCCGATGCTGCCGGCCGCGGCGCAGACCGCGCTCCAGACGCGCGCGCAGATTCAGTTCGACGAAAGTCGCTTCGATTCGCTGACGGCCAACACGCTGCGCGGCCTCTTCGAGGACGCGCGGGACATGGGGTTGCCTACGCGTCCGCTCATCAACCGGGCGCTCGAGGGCGCGGCGCGGCGCATGAGCAGCGAACGCATTCTGCGCACCGTGCGCGAGTTTGCCGCCGCCCTCAACGCAGCGCGTGAATCCCTGGGCGCCACGAGCACCCCCGACGAACTGGCCGCCGGCGCGGCCGCCCTGCGCGCCGGTATCGATGAGGCCACCCTGCAGTCGGTGCGCCGTAGCAACCCGCGCGGCTCCACCGAGATTGCGCTGGTCGTGCTCACCGACCTGGTGAGCCGCGGGGTGCCCCGGCCCAATGCGCGGGACGCCGTGAACGCGCTCTCGCCGCTGCCCAAGGGGGACGAAGCGCTGCTCGGTTTGCAGTCACTCGTCGCCAAAAACGCGCAGCGTGGCCCCGGTATGGCCCTCGAGGCCCTCAATCGCTATGTTCGAGGAACGATCCCGGCAGGCGCTTCGCCGTCCACACCCGCGACGACAGATCGCAAGCCGGTTCGCCCACCTGACCCGTGACGATCGCCCGCCGTCCCCTTCGTGCGACGCAGCGTCCGTGGCCTGAGACAGCGGCTTCATCGAGCCGCCGGTCCCGGGGTCACCATTGGGCGGTGCCCTGCGCCCTGTCGGCGGCGCTGGCCTCGCTGGCAGGCGGACGGGCGCTCATGGCGCAGACGCGCACCGAGTCGCCCATCGCGCCGTCGGCCAATATCGGCAGCGTCACGGAAACGGCCACCTTCTCGCTCCTCGGTGTGGCCCTGCTGCCGGACGGCAGCGGCAGCGCGCTGTCGCAGCGCAATGACGTGTGGCTGGGCGCCACGCAGCCCATCGGACGTCTGGGCCGGGTCAAGTTCACGGCCCTCGCCAGCGGCAATGTGAGCCTGCGTGATGCCATGAGCAGTCACGAGGCGTCGCAGGGCACACTGGCGCTGCGCGCGCGCGCGCGATTTGGCGAGCAGCGGCTCTGGGGCGCCGTGTCCTTTGGCCATGGCTCGCTTGACGGAGCGCCGGGGCGACTTGGCGGCTTGCCGGTGGCCCAGGCCTCAGGCGGCATCGATGATCGTGGCGCCGATACCACCATTTCGCGCCGCGTGGACGTGGGGCGTGTTGGTCGGGCGGAGGCGGGGCTCATCACGCGCTACGCCGGGGTGGAACTGGCCTTCGGCATGTCGCTCGAGCGCGCCAGTCGCATGACCACGCAGACCATCACCGTGGACGAGCCCGACCAGATGGCCGGCCTGCCGGCGGAGGCGGGACGCATGGTGAGCAGTCGCACGCTGCGCACCGTGCAGCGTCGCGATCTGGCCACGGGCATTGCCTCGATGGGCTTCCAGACGGGAGCGACGGGTTGGCTGGTGTCGGTGACGGCGCCGGTGGCGACCTGGATCAGTCGCGACGCGCTCGCGCCGCGACCACAGTCGGTGCCCACGGTGGCCTCGCTGGCGGTGGTGCAGCCCGTCACCGGCTGGCTCTCGCTGGTGGGGTCGGCGGCATCCAACGCGGCCACAGTGGGTGGCACCTCACTGCGTGACGATCTCAGCGACCGGCCGCGCCGCGGCTTCTCGCCCATCGTCGGCATTGGCGTGCGCATTTCGCGCCTGCCGTGGCGGGATGATCATGCGGGCACCCCCAACGGCATTCTGGCCTTCGAGACCCGTACGCTGGGCCGCGTCGACGCGGCGAGCCTCCGTGGCATCACGGCGGCGGCCGCTTCCACGGGTGTGGACAGTGCCTCGCTCGAGACGGGTACCAGCGGGGGCGCAAGCGAGGAGCGCGGAGACACGCTGCGCGTGGTGCTGCTGGTGGACGCCCCGCGCGCCGAAAGTGTGGAGCTGATGGGTGATGCCACCGGCTGGACCATCACGCAGCTCAAGCGGCATCCCAGCGGCCGCTGGCGCGCCGAGCTCAGGCTCGCGCCCGGAACGCACCGACTCATGGTGCGGGCAGACGGGGGCCAGTGGATGGCGCCGCCGGGCCTGCCCATCTCGAATGACGACTATGGAGCGCCGGTAGGCATTGTCCTCGTCAAGTCGGACAGAAGTCCGGATCGGTGAGCTCATTTCTCATTTCGCCATTGCTCGGCTCTGAGGTCTGAGATCGGGCAGATGGTGAGGATCGGAAATGAGAGGGCGAGACGGAAATAGATGATTGGGAGATGAGCAACGAATGAGTTGGGAGACGGGAATCTCGGCTGCCAGGACCGCAGTTGGGGTTGGTGCCGACCCCGACCCCAACCCCGGGGAGTGTCAGAAAGTTTGTGTATGAGCTCCCGTCAGACCGCCATCGGAAAG
>ERZ1066122.223-NODE-223-length-63597-cov-9.520915_pt1 | contig 63597 bp, 63 predicted proteins | sample MGYA00382769_ERZ1066122 | MGnify/ENA primary metagenome ERZ1066122 (study PRJEB33369, sample SAMEA5778352) | biofilm metagenome | biome: Industrial cooling water; feature: Water cooling tower basin; material: Biofilm | place: United Arab Emirates | collected... | reverse complement strand
CGCGGGGCTGCGGGAAAATGGACCGATGCCCATACCGGAGAGCATGGCGACCTGCTCGACATCATCGCCGTCGCATCCGGCCACCATTCGATGCGCGAGACGCTGGAGGAAGCGCGCCGCTTTCTAAGCCTGCCGCAAGTCGATTCCCATGTGCAGAACCCGCGAACGGAAAAGGCTCGGCCTGGAACGGCAGAGGCAGCGCGGCGACTCTGGGCCGCCTCAAAGCCGATCGAGCGAACCGTCGTCTCGCGGTACTTCGAAAGCCGGGCGTTCCGATCCACCGGATATGGCCAGGCGCTGCGCTACCATCCCTCGTGCTACTATCGTCCGTCGCGCAAAGACGCGCCGAACACACCGTGCGTGTGGCCTGCCATGATCGCCGCTGTCACCGATCTCCACGGGGCGATCACCGGCGTTCACCGCACCTGGCTTGATCCCGCGACATGCAGCAAGGCGCCCGTTACCAATCCGCGCCGCGCCATGGGTGGTCTCTTGGGCAATGGCGTCCGTTTCGGAATGGCCGGTCCGGTCATGGTCGCCGCCGAAGGTATCGAAACCACATTGTCGATCCGCCAGGTCCTTCCGGAATTGCCGATGATCGCCTGCTTGTCGGCTGCCCATTTGGCTGCCGTGCAGTTTCCGCCCATGCTGCGTCGTCTCTACGTAGGGCGCGATAACGACACGGCTGGCGAAAACGCGGTGGCAACGCTTCATCAACGTGTTGCGGGGACCGGGATCGAGATCATCGCGCTGGAACCCTGTCGCGATGACTTCAACACCGACCTGTGCGCAGACGGTGCCGAGCAGCTGGCGATGGCGCTGCGGGCACAACTGGTCGGCGAGGATGCCGCTGCATTTCTGCGGCCATAGTAGCGGGCGGTGATGCCCATCGCTCGCCCGTCTCTTTGGCGGGAGCGCATGGAAATTCTCCGCAATCGGTGGGTTGCCGCGCAACGGCTTCGTGAAGGGGCGACTGCGGCATGGGCGCCAGGCGCTGCAATGGGCGACCGGCGCCTATTTTCCGCCGGAGCGGTGCTCCTTTGCATCGCGAAGCAAAATAGCCGCCTCCTTCCATCCTCCGCTGTCGCTCCGGCCCGCGAGAGCGCGGGTGCATCCCTGTCTCCCCTGCCGCCTGGCGTCGCCACGAAGCCGCGAGTGGCGCGGCGCACGATGCGGAGACAATCATGCCAAACGCTTCCGAACATTTCGATGACGAGGGCCAGACGGAACCCGGCCCCACCGCCTATCTCCTCCAGGAAATGCAGCTCTATGGTTATCGACCCTTCGACGACGAGCCCGACGCACGACCACTGCCTGAAGCCCGGCTCGCAGGCGGCGCGGTTGCCGACATGTTCGACGGCATGGTCGCGGCGCTGATCGATACCCGGATCGAACCCGATCTTGAGGATCTGCTCTGGCAGCTCGTCAACGTCTTCCATCGCTCGGCCGAGAGGATCGAACGCGATCTAGACGACAACGAGCAGGCGCAAAAGCGACTGCAGCGCGAGCAGGATGGCAGCGAGGTTCGCTCAGTCGAGCTGGAACGGTCAATCTGCGAAGGCGTCTCGATGATCGAGCGCCGCGATACGATGGAGTTCTTTCGCGACGCGGCAGCCGATCAGTTCCGCATCCATCTTCGCAAGGCTTGGACGCCGCGCTCGGGCTCGCGGGTCAATCACAAGGCGCTTACCTCTGCCGTCATTGATAGCCGGGATTTCCTCGACAAGCGCGTCCGCGAGAAGGCCAGTGTGATGCTCCCTCAAGGAACACGCGTCGGCTTTACTGGTGGCCCTGACTGCAATGACCATGCGGCGATCTGGGATGCGCTCGACCGGGTACGCGCCCGCTATGCCGATATGGTCCTCCTGCACGGGGCGACACCGACTGGTGCCGAGCGTGCCGCCGCCTGCTGGGCTGATGCCCGCCATGTGCCCCAGATTGCCTTTCGTCCCGACTGGAACCGGCACAAGAAGGCCGCGCCGTTCAAGCGCAATGATCGAATGCTCGAATCCTTGCCCGTCGGGCTGGTTGTCTTCCCCGGCACAGGCATCCAGGACAACCTTGCCGACAAAGCCCGCAAAATGGGCATTCCGCTCTGGGATTTCCGCGATCGGAAACCAGCGTGACCGGATATGCAACGCTGAATTGAACGGTAATTGCTTAAGCTAGTTGCGCCAAAACGGGGACGATGAACGGTCAACCTTGCGACTTTGTTGCCATTCGCGGACGTAACGACGATAGTTCACCCAGGACATGACCGGCCTTGCGTGCGCGGATAGCTAATGCTTTTGACCCAATCGGCGACAAGAATCCTAAGTCATTCAGCAGAATCATCCGGTAATGCGAGGGTGCGTTGCTCGTTATGCCAGTTCATATTGGCAGGGATCGGCGAAAGTTCGCCAATGGGGGGAGAAGAGCGTGCATCTGGCGCAGCTGACGATCAAGAATTTCAGGCGTATCGCCGAGACGACTTTGCTCTTCCGTCCCGGCCTCAACGTGATCGTCGGACCCAACAACATCGGCAAGACTGCAATGGTCGACGGCCTGCGCGCGCTGCTTGCTGGCGTAGACGATCCCTATCCTCGCTTCACGCTAGACGACATCCATCTGCCCAAGGGCGGCACGGCATCCGGCGAGATACGCTTCGAATATGTCTTTCGCGGACTCAGTCTGGATGACGAGGCGGAGTTCATCCACGCATTGCGAGAGCGTGGCGACGGAACTACCGAAGCCGTGATGGGTGTGACCTACGGCGATGCCGATAAGTCTGGTCGCCTCAAGCCGCGGCGCTGGTGCGGCGACTTCAGCGAAATCGCGATGACCTCCGCGATGCTAGAGAACCTGCGGAGCGTCTATCTCCAACCATTGCGCGATGCCGAGCTCGGCCTAAGGCCCAGCCGCAACAGCCAGTTGTCGCGGCTGCTGCATCTTCTATCCGACGATGCCGGCAAGGACGCGATCGCGACGGCACTCCGCGAGCTCGACGAGACATTGCGTAGCCACAAGCCGATCATGGATACCCACGCAGCGATCACCAGCCGGCACGGCGCAATGTTGGGGCCAAAGCTCTCCCAGGCGGTCGAAGTCGGGCTCGCCGGGACTGATTTCAGCAAGCTCGCAGCGCGCCTGTCGCTCGTTGTCGACACGTTCGAGATCGAGCGCAACGGCCTCGGCTACAACAATCTGATCTACATGGCGGTGGTGCTGAGTGAACTCGCCAAGAATGTCGACGCCGCCTTTCGCAGCCTAATTGTCGAGGAGCCCGAAGCGCACCTCCATCCCCAGCTTCAGGCAGTACTCATGCGGTATCTTGCCGAGATCGATTCGAGCACCACCGGCGAACATCCGGTCCAGGTGTTTGTCACCAGCCACTCGCCAAACTTCGCCAGCATCGCCGATCTCGACTCGGTCGTCTGCTTGGTCGAAGCGGAAGGCACCGCAACCGCCTTCCACCCCCGAACCGTGCCGTTCGGCAAGGGCAAGCGCGAGAAGCTCGCCCGCTATCTCGATGTCACTCGAGCAGAGCTTTTCTTCGCGCGACGCGCGCTGTTTGTCGAAGGCGCGGCTGAATTGCTGCTTGTCAGCGTGCTGGCGAACGTGCTTGGGCACGACCTACGCGACCACGGAGTAAGCCTGATCAGCGTGGAGGGGCTGAACTTCGACTGCTTCATGCCACTGTTCGGCGACAAGGCCATCGCCATCCCTGTCGCAGTCCTCACCGATGCCGATCCCAGCATCAAGGTCGCTAAGCCTGGAACCAAGCCAGGTGAGAAAGTGAAATATGACACGGTCGCGCTCTATCCCACTCTCGCCGACGTCATCGAACCCTCGGCCACAGCGCAATCGATGCTGGCATTGCAGGACAGCTTGGTGAAGGTGTTCCACGGCCAAAAAACCTTCGAATATGATCTCGCGCTCATCGCCGGGAACCGTCCAACAATGTTGGCAGCGCTCAAAGACCTTCATCCTCACATTGCCGAAGATTTAGCGGCCGAGGTCGATGCCGCGGTTGGAGAAGCCGAAAAGGCGAAGGTCTTGTTCAAGGGCATGTTCGAGCGCGACAACGGTAATGTGTCGAAGGGGCGCTTCGCGCAGGCGTTGGCATCGCAGATCCAGGACAATAAGCTCGCAATTACAGCGCCGGCCTATATCCGCGACGCGATCGAGCATGTCTGCCAATGACCGCGATGCTGTCGGACGAGCAGGCAGAAATCGTCGCGCTGCCGCTTGGTCCGCTTGCGATCTCGGCTTGCGCGGGCAGCGGCAAGACGCGCACTGCTGTCCACCGCCTCGCCGCGATGAGCCGGCTTTACGATGGCAGAGGTATCGTAGCCTTGCTGTCCTTTTCGAACGTCGCGGTCGACACGTTCAGCAAGGAATATGCTGCCCTTGTGCGCGACATGCCTGTGACCGGCCGCTCCGCCAACGTCGAGATCGACACGATGGACGGGTTCATCACCACCAACGTCCTCCGTCCACACGGCCACCGCGTCATGAATTGCCCGCGCGTGCCGTTTCTGGTCGATGGCGCCGAGCCGTTTCTGAACAGCTTCACCGTTTGGGACGGCAGCCGGCCAAGGCCGACCACCGAGATCGATTTCGCGTGCGACGGCGCAAACTTCAAATTTTTGATCGGCAAGAACAAGACAGAGCTCCCGGCCAACTGGGCTGCACCTGCGGTCGCCAGCCTTGGTAAGACCGGCGCCTATACCCACAATGCCGGGCGCTATTGGGTCCTGCGCGTTCTGCGCGAAAAGCCCTTCGTCCTGCGCGCGCTCGCCCGTTGCTATCCGCATATCCTTGTGGACGAGGCCCAGGATATTGGGCCTGAGCATCAAGCGGTCCTCGAACTTCTGATTGGGGCGGGCTCGCAGGTGTCATTGATCGGGGATCCACATCAGGGCATCTTCGACTTTGCTCGCGCCAAGGGCGCATTTCTCAAAGCTTATGGTGACCGCACAGGCATCGCGGCGCGGAGCCTCACCGTGAACTACCGGTCGCTGCCTCCGATCGTTTCCGTCGCGAACAGACTGATCGGCGCGCGCGACACTGCGGCCAGGGTTGCCACCACCGAGCAGCCTTCGGCTTACTACATGCCGTACAAGGCCTCGTCGCGCGACGCGGCGCTGGACTCCTTCCGCAGTCTACTCGTTGCTGCGGGAGTCGATCCGGTAAATGGCGTGGTATTGTGCCGTTCGAACGATCTGACTGCCGAATGGCGCGGTGAGATGGACGCGCAAGGCGTCGGTGTCGTACGCTGCTTGGCCGAGGCGGCGCTCAGCCGCGAACGTCGCGACTTTCTGCGTGCGTACCAGCAGACCTGTCGTGGACTGACGGGCCTGCTCGCGCCGAAGCACGGTTCCCTTGCCGTCGACCTCGCGCAGCCTGCCGACGAGACGATGCGGGTGCTGCGCCGACGCATCTGGGCGTTCGTGCGCGATCCTGTGTTAGGGCTGCCCGCAGCGAGCCTAGTTGCCGATACCAGCTGGCACCCTGCGTTGAAGGCGCGCGTTACGAGTCTGATCGCGGTACTTAGTGCCGAGTTCGGGCTTCAGGCTGCGGAGAATCTCGGCCAACGCCTGGCCAAGAAACAACTTGCCAATGCTCCGCTGCTCGCCCCCCCAATCTTGACGGGAGCGGTCGGATCCTCGTTCCGCACCTCGACTGTCCACCGAGTGAAAGGCGAAAGCCTTGATGCCGTCCTATACGTTGCCAAGAAGTCGCACGTTCGCGCGCTCCTCGACGGCACCGACACCGAAGACGGGCGAATCGGCTACGTCGCTCTGACGCGTGCCAAAGACCTGTTCGTTCTGGCCGTGCCGGACACGGCATTGCGCGCATTCGAACCGGAGTTGCAGGCTGCTGGCATGGTGCGTGCGTGACGACTAAACGGCGAAATCAAACGCCCCACCGCGGTTGTCTGCATCTTTCCGAATGAGGCTGCGATCACCCGCTTGATAGGCGCCGTTCTCATGGGACAGTTCAATGAACGGGCCGTCCAGTGTAAACGATACAAGTGGCTTGAAACCTTGGTGCCTCAGAGCGACGATCCCATCGTCGTGCTGTCGGCTTTACCAGGGGCATCATCGGCTCAAACTGTTGCCGAAAATGGCGGTGACCCAGATCAGCTAAACCACGCCGCAGGACGGGATCTGGAAAGCCGCCAAGATAGCGGCTTTCCACACACTTCTAGGCGGCTGTGGTAAGTTCGAGGTTGCCAGGGAAGATAAGGATGGCGATTGCATCGGCAATCTGCCTTGCCGAAGATTCGGAAAGTCCGGTGACTTGTCCCACCAAACCACTGCCCTCAAAAAAGCTCCTTGGTTCCAAGCCCGAGACAATTAGCTGATAGGTGCGGAACATTACTCGGCCGATCTTGCCATCCGCGCTTTGTCGAACCTTTTGGTCATATTCGGAATCCAAGCTCATGTGATCCCAATAGACCGTGCAGTATTTGGTCGCCTTGGCGATGTGCAGAAAAGGAATTTTTCGTCTCTCACATTCATAGAACCAAGCGTCTCGGGCAGCAGAATCTTGCTTTTTAAAGTGCCTCCAAACTGGTTCTGGCCAGTCTATCCCCTTGTAAATGAAGCGCAGATATTCGGAAGACGTTCGATCATAGCCTAGTTGCGCGGCACGGTTCTCAAATGCATCGAAATTGACGTCATAAACCGTCACGTCCGGCAAATGGTTGGATGTCGTTGAGAATGATGTGTTCGAACTAAAGCCAATGAGCGCGGCAATCGCTTCGGTCGCGTGCGCAGAGCGCATTTCAAAATCACCCATCAGGATGGATTTGAGCAAACGAATGTTTTCAGAAGTGGGCAGTAAGACAGCCATAACGAACTCCAAGGGGTCGTATCGGTCGCCATTTAATCGATCTGACCGCTGGATTCGCGGATAGCCGTACTAAAAATATAGACCTATTTAGCTTGGCGACAGGCTGGGAGGTAAGGCCGGGTTTCATTCTGAGGGATCGACCTAGACCTGTCAATTCCAGCTCAGACTTTTTCGAATTTCTTTCGCGAGCAGGTAGAATCGTAGTCCAACATCGAGCCGCTATGTCACTCGGCGGCGTCCAGCTCGTCACCCAAGGAAGCGATTCGGCTCGCCGGCCCATGCAGCGCTGGCACGTTAGAAGTTGCAGGAGCCATCCATGAAGGCAATTTCCCTGCGGCCTCGTCGGCTTCGAGCTGCTTTGCGACTTCGGCAAACGGATGACGGAAGAAATGTTGATTGAGAGCGTCGGCGAGAGCCTTTTCTTTGCCCGCACGCGCCAGTGCCAACACGGCATCACCATCCTTCCAGTCGATCTTCGATTTGACGCGACGAGCCTTCTCATTTTTCAGCTTCGCCAAGGCATCGGGCGCTATGGTGCCGCTCGTCCAAATTTCGAAACGCTGCTCTGCCTCGCGCAGATACCCGTGCTGAGCATAATGTGCGCGGAACGTGGGAATCTTGGCTAGCCATTCTTCCACCTCCGCCAAACTCAGGACGCCGCCCGGCTCTTTGCCTTTGCACTCAATAGCTGTGACAAGTGCATTCTGGTTGGTGATCGTCTGAACGTCGATGTCCGCTGTTTTCCCCGTACTCGGGTCTTTGGCGGTGACTCCCATATCCATCGTCATAGCTGTGCGCCTTGCAAGATAGCCTGCGACCATCTCGAAGAGGATGCCCCGCAGGTTCTTGTTACGCCCTTCGATATCGAACAAGTTGTTCAACAACATGGTGAGACGTTCAGGGCTCGATGAAGCATATTTTGCGGCATTCTTGAGCACTTCGCAGAGGGAAGCGATTGCCTCTCCGACCCGCTTCCCGAACAGGTCTTTGGGCGTTGCCAGCATCACGCCCGCCGCATGGCCTGCAGTCATCGCTTCGCCAGTGAAGCCTTCCGCAACGATGATTGAGAGAATGCCGATATCCTTAAAGCTGGCTTTGAGAACGCGCGCTTTGCGGATGAAAAACTGAATCTGATGGACGGTTAAAATGCCTTCGGCGAAAACGTCGGCAACAACGAAGCCCGGCTTACTTGCCGATCCCTGCAAAGGCAGGAGATAGCTCGGCCCGGCAAGATCGAATGCGAAAGGCCCGATTGGCTTCAAATCCTCATCGCCCCGGATGCAGATAGCATTGTAGCTCGCAAGGCCGATTTTTCTGCACCATTCGCGCAGGCCATCTAGCAGAACGCGTTCAGTGATATCCCGCGCCCGCATTGCGGCAGACGTGCCGAGGGCCAAGCTCGGGGCTGTATGGAAACAGCGGCCATATTCCGGGTTGTGGAATTCTCTCAGAAAATCGGATTTTATCAGACGGCTCGCAACCGTATCAGCTGGAACTTGCCCGGTCTTCGGCCTGACCGTCGCTCCGCTTACCACAGCAAATTGATCGGCAGGAATTATGCCACCACGAGCAATTACCCCGTCGATAGCCGCCGCCGTAATCGAGTTGGTTTCGCGTAGATCGCGCAGGAAATTATGCCAGAACCGCTCGCCGTTTCGGTCTTTCTCAAGATATAGAAAAGCCTCGCGTTTCGGCAGGAGGGGGACAGGAAAGCTGCGGATTGGCGGCTTGGCTCGCGATACGCGCTGACGCGCAGCTTCGGCGGATACACCGGATGCTACAAGGGCCTCAACGATCCGCGCGGAACGTGAGGGACCATGCTGGGAAAGGTATTGCTCAACGGTGATCATAGGGCATGTCACACTGCTTAATTTATTAATTCAACTACCTTTATGCTCTTCATTTTTCAACGTTCGTTATGAGTCTCTATAAATCAATAACTTAGAAGGCATTTTTCGCGGCCGATTTTTAGGGCGCTGTCACAGAGGTTTTTTGGAGCCCTGTTTCCCGCCTGCGTTCATACCGCCAAGCAGCAATGTGGTGGCGTCCTTTCGCGCTAGATCGAGAGGCGAGTGGAGGAATCCCTTTCTATCTGGAGATATGGAATGACGTTTGACTGGATGAACTCCGCGCTGACCGAGGTCAGCCTGATCGTCGCAGTAGCGGAACTTCATCGCTTCTTCGCACGTCGGTGCAAGTCGATATTAGACCGGGGACGCCTGGTCTTCATCGATAAAGCCTAGACCGACCCGCCTTAACCATATGGCTGGGACAAGCTGTTGGTCCGCACCTGAAAGAAAAAATAGGCCATGAGTGCCTATCATGGACCGGCACCGGGGGCGAAACCGAAGCTTTGAATGTCCGCTATCCCGTTTTCGAGTCTGCAAAACTGCCCTCCCGGACCGTCCGCAAACCCCGCCGCCTTGATCTTGTCCCAAGCGGGCTACTGTTGATGAGTGGAATTAAGTATCGGAACTACTCAAAATCGGTTACAATACCGGCGAAATTTAGGCCTCCAGCACGCGCTTTTCATAGACCGTGCTGATTGCAGCGCCATCCCAAACATACGTCAGATGGCGTTCCTGACGGCAATTGGACAGCAGTCGCGGACGGAACACCGCAGCACATTCGCCACCTTCGTCGCGCACGCTCGCGTAGATGATGCCGTTCGCGCCCTCGTCGCGCAGGCGGCGCGCCGTCTCCTGAGCCACGGCGTAGCTGTCCGGATGATAGAGCGCAGCCTGGGCATCGCGCATCTCGCGAATGTCATGTAGCGAAGCGTCGAGATCGACCGCATAGACGCGCATGTCGAGTTCTTGCGCGGGTTCGTCGGTCGCTTCAAGAAAGCGGGTTCGGTGATGACGTGTTTCTGCAATCGCTGTGCCGAGGGTGCGGCCAGCGTAGAACACCCCATAGCTTCCATCGGTGAACCGGTCGCCTTCGGGATTGAGATGGGTGAAAGCGGCCATGATCGGTGAGGTGCCGGGACCTGCGATGCGATCTTCGGGGGGCACCAGCGCAAGATCGCCTGCCTCCTCGCGTAAGCGGTCATTGGTCATTGCCTCGATCTGGAAGACGGCTTCGAGATCGGCAGGATCGGCAACTGCCTCGAACAGCGCAATAGGCGGAAAGCGGCTCGGAATGATCCGGTAACAGGGCTGCCACCGAACCTCGGTTACGGGAATGTCCAAGGGATCAGCCGCGCTGCCCGTCGACATATTGCCGAACGACATAGAGGTCCGAGACGTTACCCGACATCATGCGGTCGAGCGCCGACGCGCCGCCGAACGTCCGCGCCTTGTTCGGCTTGCGAACCCAGTCATCGGCCGTCCTGGGCAAGAGGATATGCAGACCCTTGTAGATTCCCATGACATAGGAAATCCGCTCGAGCGCATCCTTCGGCAGGGCCGCAATTGCCCCACGCTTCCAGGACTGAAAGGTCGAGCGGCTATCGAGTCCGAGCAGGCGCATCTGCTCCTGCTCCCGAAGGCCCCAGGCTTCGGCAATGCGAAAGAATGTCCTGAGCGCGGGACCAGTCAGGTCCTTGCGATCGGTAGCCTTGGCTTCGTTGACGTTCATTGCTCGCCCTTTCATGGGCGCAATATGATTATAAATCTTCCGAAAGTCAATGATACGCCAGAATCTGAACATGACGCCGCCCTTGCGAGGCTGTGTCTGGCGGTTCCTCAGTCGTTCTTATGGCCGACCGCGAAGGCCGGGATTGCGTCTTGGGCGTAGGGGATGGGGATGAACTCAGTGCATGGGTCCGCTGTTTCGCGTGCCGAAGTCGTTGGCCTATGCCGGGAGCTTGGTATCGGTTGTCCTCCTGATCGTGCGCGAACCACCCCTTGCTTGTCGCCTGTCTGCGGGTCTCGTCAGCCTCATGCCGTCAACCCCTTGCGGGGTTCGCCCTCGCGCAGTGCGCTCGGTGACGCCAGCAGCCGGACCCTTTGGTGGGCGCCATCGGGGATGGTCCCCGACAATCGAAGGAGAATTTTCATGGCTACCATCGCTAACCTGACTGTGAAGGCCGACGACAGCTTCGAAGGCACGCTGGCGACGCTGACGGTCTCCGCGCCGATCGCGATCATCCCCAACAACCGCAAGGTGAAGGAATCCGAGCCCGACTATCGCATCGTCAGCCGCAAGAACGGCTTCGAGCTGGGCGCAGGCTGGAAGCGCTTCTCGCAGAACACCGGCGCCGAATATGTTTCGGTGTCGCTGTCAGCACCCGAGTTCGGCACGATCTACGGCAATATCGCCAACGCGCCGGGCGATGATCCTTCGAAGAAGGTGATCATCTGGAACCCGCCGGCCTGACCCGCCGCACCGGCTCCGCCCAACCGGGCGGGGCCGGTTCTCCCATCTCGTGACGGGCGCGCACGGCAGGACGCGCCCGTCACATTTCCAAAAGGCGGTCGGACCCTATGACGGCCGACCTGGTGGGCTTCCTGCGGGTTCGCCGCCATTCCCACCGCCATGCTCGATCCGCCCCTCAGTGCGGCGTCTCCCATGGTCCCCGCGCTTATCGGGTCCGGGTCCCCATTCTCTCACTCCGCGCTGGGCGCGGCCAGGCCGCCAAGACTGTCGATCTCGGCAATGCGCTGAAACTCCGTCAGGTATTCCGCCCGGTGAACCGAAAGCCACCGGACGATGCGCGCGTTTGCCAGAAGCTTGCCGAGATAGCCCCGCGCGAAGGTCAGATGGAGGTTGTCGATGCCGTAACTTTCCTCGACCGATTTGACCTGCGTCTGCAAAGCCGCAAGCTCGCGTTCCATACGCGTGATCTGCTGGCTGGTCGGGCCAGCCGCGTCGGGCTTGCGCGCCTTCTTGCCTGCCGGAACCAGCTGCTCTTCGGTCGTCGCCGCGAGCAGCGCGCGCGCAAACATCAGCGAGAAATTGTTCTGCCCGATCATCAGATCGGCCGCCTCGATCTGCCGCAGTGCTGTCATGCGTCGGAGCAGGTCGAAGACCTTCATCGAGCAATTGGTATCCTTGAGCGCGTCGGCAGCCTCGGTGCAGATGCCATCGAGCAGGCGGAAGCGCGCGCGGATCGACTGCACTTCGAGACCGAGTGCATCGGCAATGACCGCTTCGGTTACCCCACGCTCGATGGCGCGCACGATCATCCGATGTTCCTGAACCGGCGGCAGGCGGTTCACCCGCTTGTTGTAAGTGTAGGTTTCATCGTCATTGGCGACGAGGCACTCAACCGTCGGGATTTCGAGCTGCCGCAAGGCTTCGATCCGCAGATGGCCATCGAGCAGGAAATATTTGCCCGGATGCTTGGGGTCCGGCGCGACAGCCGGAGCCTCGACGATCCCGATCGCCTTGATCGAACTGACGATCTGGGCGAATTTCTTGCTCTCCCGCACGCCCTGCTGAAGTATCTTCAGAGGAACGAGCTGATCGAGCGCGACGGTCACCGTTTCGCGTTCGAAGCCGAGCCGGACCCGGTGATCCGAACCGGGTTCTATGTCTGGAGTGTTGGGTTCGGACCAATCAGTCATCGCTCTCACCTGCAATGCGCATGGCGAGCGCGCGCGGCATCGTCTCCAGCGCCTCGGCACGCAGCAGGGTCAGAAACCCGTCGTCGCCAAGCAGATCCTTGATCGCTTCAACGATGAACAGCAGCCGGGTCTGGGTGAAATCGGACTTCTTGACCAGCAGGCGCTGTTTCTCCGCCTCTCGCTGGTAAACCTGCATGAGGTCGCTCGCGGTCAACTTGCGATTGGCGGAACGTCGCCCCAGCTTGCCTGCCGGCATTGACTTGTTGTGCCCGCGCATCCGCAGCTCGAGCAGCCTTCGCACCGACGCGAGCTTCTTGCCGCGCAGCTTGCCCGTCTCATAGGCATCGAGCAGCAGGTTCTGTGCTTCCTCGGACTCCGCACGGGAAATTTCCATGGCGAGGCTGATCGGGATGAGGCCGGTTTCAACGGCGGCGACGAGCCGCTCCTCGCCGCGGGCCAGAAGCGTGACGATCATGCTGACCCATGAACTGCTGACCCCGATCTTGTGCCCGATTTCGGTCTCGTTGTATCCGCGTTCCCGCAAGGCACCGATCTCGCGCATCACGTCGATCGGGCGCGGCGTCCGCCGGGCAATGTTCTCGACCAGGCTCATCACCAGACAGTCGCTCTCGCTCGCCTCGATCACGACCGCCGGAATTTCCGTCTGGCCCAGCATCTGAAATGCTTCGAGCCGGCCTTCGCCGCAGACAAGATCATAGCGCGGCCCGCCTGGACCTTGATGGCGGCTCACGGTGATCGGCCTCTTCAATCCGATCGACTCGATGTTGTTCACGATCTCACGGTGCTGACGCTTGTTGCGCGAGCGCGGATTGAGCACCGTGATCTTGGAGACCGGAATCATCTCGATCTGCTGGGGGCGCACAACGGGCATCAGGCAGCCTCCGGAATGGCGACAGGCGCCGTGATCTCATAGAAGAAGTCGAGCGTGTCGAAGCGATAGGCGTCGAGGTGCAGGTCGTTGTCCTCGGCGAGCCGCAGCCGTTCGCTGGCGACGTCGATCCTCGGGAACAGATAATAGTCGAACGGCGCGCGGTTGTGCATGTCCATGCGCACGACAACGGTGATGTCTGCGAGGTGACTGGTGTCGAAGCGGATCTTCCAGCGCAGGAGGCCGGTCGGTGTGGGTGTGCAGCGCACCAGAACAATGGCGAGGCTGAACTCGCCATTCACGCGGATGCTGTCGCTGGTGAGGTCCTGCCAGGCATCGCTCCCCTGGGCGTGAAGGCCAGTCAATATGTCGCGGACGATGTCGGGGTGCAGGCGGCGCAGCGCCTTGTTGATGGCAACGTAGCGGTAATCGCGCTCCGGCGAAAAGCCCACCAGGCTGTAAGCGCGCAGGAGACTGCCAAATCGCGAGCTGAAGGCGCTGCTCGACGGCAATCCCTCGCATTCGTCGATAATGATGCCGGACAGCAGGCCCTTGCTGGCGTAGAGACCCCGCAGAGCTTCCAGCATCTCCTCGTCGGACAGGCGGAACGAGCGCGCAGCGATGATCGAATGGGCCGCCTCGAACAGTTCCCGTTCAACGATCCCTTCGAATGCGCCCGGTGACCTGATCCACATGTCCGGGGCATTGCGAACCCGCTTCTTCTTCAGCTTGAACGAGCGGCGATTCCAGACATTGTCGCCGACATATTTTTCATTGATGAGGAGCTGGTGGACCGTGCCGCGCGTCCATGGGCGTTCGAGGTCGGAGAGGATGCCGCGAGCGTTCAGGTCCTCGGCGATCTCGCGTTCGGTTCGTCCGTCATGGACGAAAGCCCGGTATATCCCGTGCACCACGCCGATCTCTTCTGGCGGTCCGGGTGTCAGAATGACGCGGTCGGTCTGCAGACTCTTTTGCTCGCCGCGGCCGAGCACCGCCTTGGTGTTGCCGTGCTCATCAATGAGCGTCCGGCGCAGGCCGAAGCCGGCAGGACCACCCTGGCGGTAGCCCTTCTCGATAAGCCGGCCCTGGCCGGCAAAAACCTTGACCGAAAGCTCGCGGCTGTATTCGCCCGCCATGGCGCGCTTGAAGCCCTTGAACATGGTGCTCATCGGCGACCCATCATTCTCGAACTGCTCGGCGCAATAGGCGATCTGAATTCCGGACCGGCGACAGATGTATTCGTAGTAGGCGCTTTCGTCCGCGTCCTGGAAGCGGCCCCAGCGGCTGACGTCATAGACCAGGATCATCTCGAAATCGGCGGCACCGGATTCGACGTCGGCGATCAGGCGCTGCAATGATGCGCGGCCATCGATCGACAGGCCGCTTTTGCCGTCGTCGGCATAGGTGCGGACAATTTCGATACCCCGGGACGATGCATAGTGGCGGATCGCATCGGCCTGGTTCTCGGTCGAGTATTTCTGATGGTCGGTGGACATCCGAACATATTCGGCAGCTCGCACGGTGGGTCGCTGTTCGGCCTCGCCCGGCGCGTCCTTTTGATCCCAACCCGCCAATGCTCGCCCCTTTCGAAACCCGGACTGCAGTGGCCAGGGCGGCCAACCGCTGCAGCGCGAAACACGGACCTCTCCGGCATTCCCGCACTCTCAACAGTATATGTGGGAAAGGACCGGAAGATGTTGCCGAAAAAGGGCAGGAAGTTGCCAGCTTGGGAAGGCGCGCTCGCCAACCGCCAGGCCTATGCCGAAGTCATCGCCAATCTCCTGCGAAAGGAACACGGAGACACGCATCGCGCAGTCAAGCAACTGATGCGTCTGACCGATGCCAGCGAGCGGTCCGCCAAGCACTGGATGGCTGCGCAACATGGGCCAGACACGGTCTTCTTCTTGCGTCTGGTTGCGACGTCTCCGGTTATCCGGGCGTTCGTTTTGGGCATAATCGAAAGTCAGCAATCGGCTTTGGCGGATGCAGGTGTCGTGCCTCCGGGCAGATATTGGCCCAATTCTGACCCTATAAGTGACCCTGAAAGTGGCCCTGCAAATGACCCAATAACGGGCGGGCTCAATGAGCGTCAGCGCTGGATACTCGACCGAGTCGCACGCGGTCTGCCGACGAAGGCACGCGATGTCGCCGCGCATTGGCAGGTGAGCATGAAATCGGCGCGGCGCGATCTTGCAGGCCTTTGTGCCTGCAAACTTCTGCGCTTTGTCGGTGCCCGAAAAAATGGCCGCTATCACCTCGTTCGTAGCTGAACGCGATGATGGCGACAGGCTCATACCCGGCGCGCACAAGGCATCGATAGTTCGCTGTCCTTCCGGTGGGTCTGTAGTTAAGGTCCATGCCATGAAACGTGACATGGACCTTGTCCGGGATTTGCTCCTGAAGATTGAAGACGGGCAACGCTCGTTTGATTTGTTGACCCCTGAAATCGCCGAGATTCTGGGCGAAGATGGTGCAGGCAAAATGCCACGCGAGCAGGCCGAGCTGCTCAAATACCATCTGACATTGCTTGAGAACGCGGGTCTCATCTCGATTAAGGCGAAACTGTCCGGTGCCGTCTGGCAAATCGGTCAGATCACCTGGGCTGGCCACGACTTCCTCGATACCATCCGTGACCCTGCCATCTGGCGCGAGACAAAGGCGGGGGCCAAACAGGCCGGCGGTTTCAGCCTCGACCTCCTGAAGGCTCTCGCCAAAGGGCTCGTCAAGAAGAAGATCGAGCAGCACACCGGCATTGAGCTGGACCTCTAGTCGCCGTGGCGGTGCGCCGGTCATCAGGCACACCTGACCCTCAGTGGCGTTGTTTACCTTTGTCCAAGAACTCGTCGAATGACGCGTAGCAGCGATTTCCCTCTGCGTTCTGGATACGCCCCAGCTTGGTGCGTGTAATTTTTTGCTGCAGGTAAGCGCAGACGCTGTCGAAACGATCATCCGGTATGAGTTCAAGCTTCGAACCAAACTCTTTCGAGATATTGCTATAGATTACGGCGTAGCTGAATTCCCCGGTGTGATGTGGAGCCCACGAGGCGAATTCGTTGTACCGTTTCGCGAGATACTTTGTGTACCGCACCATATCGCGATCAGCACCGATAGTCCCCGCGAGAGGTACCATTGTGATACGGGATCGCGGTTGCCGGATGCTGACATTGGAGCCAGCGCGGGCAATGATGACTGTGCCCTTGTTGTCGGGGATTGTGACGCGGTCCATCGCATCGAGAAGACGCTTCGCTGAAAACACATCCGCCGTTCTCTCCGGGCGGCCAGCCAATTGCTCGTGCTCTTGCTTCATCGCGAGGAGCTTGGCCACAGAGAATTCAATCGTGTCGGAGTCGATCAGCTTGTGATGCCGACGGCATAGCAGGATGAGGTTCTCGTAACCGTGGCGTTCAGCGTCGCTTTGTTCGGGATCATAGCGTTCACCACCTGCTTTGCTGGCACGAATATGGCAGATTTCGCCCATATTGATGCCCGCCGTCCCCAGGCCGTCTTCGATGATGGGCGCAGTACAGCCGGAAAACGCACAGCGATTGCCTGACATGGCGTAGAGGCGCTGAATGATCCGGATTGAAGGCTTCGGCATTGGCCTTGCTCGCTATTCAGATCTCGATGGGGACCTCGACCAGCACGGGGACCAATGCGGAAATTGGCGTGTGAAGGTCCACTTCAACGCCCGGCGTCTCAAGGCTGATCACAAGCGCGTAGCGCGCCTCTTGGTCATATCTTCCGAGCGATTTGCGCTCTCGCCACCATCCCGAGATCGGATGGACATATAGAGCATTGCGGGCGGCAAGTTCGACGGCAGGTCCCTCCCAGATGTCGACATGCAGCGAACCCGACGAAATCTGCTTCTCGCCAAACAGCCAGCCATCGTTTGATTCACTCACGGCAGGCGGTGCGTCTTTGGCATAGCCGTCCGCATTGTTGCGGCGATTGAAGTTCCCAATCGTCTCACGTGAGCGTTTGAGATCGAAACGCAGACCGAAGGACTGGTAGCGCGCCGGGTCGAGGTTCGTCGCGAAGCTGGGGTTGGGTTCCACGAAATAGGATAGGGCGACTTTCAATCTGACCCGAGTGTTGTCGAGCTGTTCGAGTACGTCCTGGGGCCAGGGAAGCCGATAAATATGCGACTCATTGAAGCGCACGCTGCCGCCTTCCATGCGAAACGGGCGTATCGTGTTTTGTGCGACCAGGGCGAGATCATCGATGGCTGACGCCATCGCACGCCCCAGATCGGGGATGCCGTAACCGAATCGCCTGAGGCAGTCGGCCTTTTCTCGCTTTGTCGCGCACTGCGCGACAAGTTGATCCATGTGCCCGGTCCAACGGGCACTATGAACCATCAGCGCACGGATCGTTTCCGGCCAGTACTGCGGGTAAGCCGCGGTCAGCTGAGCCGCCATCCGAGCCGCCTGAGCGGTAGCGGCACTTGTCGCCCAGAATGCGTCCAGCGGCTTCTGGGCGACGAGGCGGGAGGCCGTAAGGAGGGAAAGGGAATCGAGTCCCGCTACCGCTTCTGCACCGCACGGGCTGAGCGCCCTGTTCCCGGCCTCGAAAACGAGTTCGGGTTTAATCGGAGATTGGCTGGTGTCCCAGAGGAAGGATGTCCGGCTGTAAGGACTGGCGGCACCAACCGGTGCCATCGTGGTCCAACCGTCATAGCCTGCCTCGTCGATCCCTGTCTTGTCCGTATATCCGCCGACCGAGAGGGCATTCCACGCCTGGGAGGGGTCTTCTGCCGGGAAGGCATCAGCATCCGCGATTTCGGCGGCGACGGAATTGTCGGGAATGTTGCCTGCAGAGAGCAGTATCAACCGCCGGGGCGACGGATTTTCGGCATTGTTCGATTCCGCACCGGCTGCCGCCTGGTCGATGGCCGCGCTCCACGCCGACGCGTCTGATCCGCTGCGCCCCTCGTTGGTGACCGCCATGCAGAAAACACGGTCACGGTCCGGGTTGTTGATCTCCGCAAGGAGAATGGCGCTCTGGGTGATAGGTCCATAGGAATGGGGATCATTGTCCGGCACGCCGGGAGGGGGCAGAATCTTGACTGATTCCAGACGGTGTGTGAGCTCGATTGGCTGATCGCTTGCGAGCGGACCGACAAGATCCCCATGCAAGGCAAGACCCGCCATGCCGGTCCCATGGCCAGCGCCGTGTTCGTGATCGTCCCCGCCCCAGGCCGTGTCGATCGCCATCAGATCTTCTGGCGACAGAGCGGGTTCTATCAGGGGATGCGCCCGATTGACCCCAGTGTCGAGCAGGCAGACCGCCGGCGCATCATTGCCGGGCCAAGTTACGCGCTCTGCGAGATCATCGATAAATGCCGGAACCTCGTCTTTCAGGTCCCGGGTAAACACCAGCGGGCTGTCGCTTGCGCGGCGAAGCTCGGAAATGCCTGCAGTTGCGAACAGCAACATTTCGATTGATGCGCGCCGTCCGTATGCCGGGATTACCGTCGTTTCCGGAAAACGCAGATAGGTGTCAGGGTTGCCAACATGCAGCCCCAATACTGCGGCGCTGCCCAGAACGCGGTCAATTCGGTCGTTGAAGCACCAGAGCGCCCACCACATCTGCGTCTGGGGGTCTTCCGGCAATGCCTCGGGAGCATCGCGCCAGAAACTTTGCAGGCGTGCCGCACGAATGTGCTCGATCGGTTCGACCCGGGTCTTCTTGGGCGGCGATCCCTTTTCGCTCAGTTCCCCGTTCGTGTAGTCCTCGAAGACTTGGGAAAAGGCATCGCGCATGTCATCCGGCACGAACAGGGCGATGCGGCGCACGCCGTTCTCGTCGACGATTTCGGCCGCCTGCCGTGTGCCCTCCCTTTGCCGTTCTAGGTTGGTGGCGCCTGCGCCCCGATTGAGTTCGACCTCAATGAAAACGCCGCCAGCAGGCTCGAGGTCTGCTGGCTGTTCAGGCAGACCGCGCTGTCCGGCCTCCGCCTCTGCAAAGGCATTGCCGATTTCTGCGATGAGGCGGAGACCATGATCCCCGCGAACCCTGTTCAGCGCGCGCTGGCGCGCGTTGCTGCCTGGCGACTTGAAGGTACGTCGCTGGGCAAGCGCGGTGATGTCAATGTGCGGTCGGTCGTGTTCGCTCACAGGGGCTCAGCGCTTCACCACAAACGCCGTTCGCATAGCCTGGCGCTCACTGAGCTTGGCGATGACCTCCTGGGTGGTCGTCTCCTTCCTCTGCTCGAGGATCGCGGTCTTGACGACTTCGTCGGCAGCGCGGGCGACTTCGGCCTGGCTCAGCCCGTGCGCTGCCTGTTCGATCGCCGCCCAACCTGCGCGCTGGAACTTGAGGGGTTTGATGTTCGCCTTGATCACTGCGCGGATCTGCGCCGCGGTTGGCATCTCAAATTCCAGCACGTCATCGAACCGGCGGAGAAGCGCCCGGTCCAGAAGCTCCGGATGGTTGGTGGCAGCGATGATCGGGCTGTCCGTCGATGTCTTTTCTTCCATGAACTGGAGGAAGCTGTTGAGCACCCGCCGCATTTCAGCGACGTCGTTTGTTGCGGTGCGCTGACTGCCGACGGCGTCGAATTCATCGAATAGGTAGACCCCGCGCCGACGCCGGGTTTCATCGAAAACCAGACGCAGCTTTGCGGCGGTCTCGCCCATATAGCGGGTGATCAGCGTTTCGAGCCGAATGATGAACAGCGGAAGCTTCAGCTCACCGGCGATCGCCTCGGCCGTCATGGTCTTGCCGGATCCCGGTGGGCCGACAAACAGAAGGCTTCGTGAAGGAACCTTGCCATGTTCGCGCAGCCAATCGCGTTTCCGCTGTTGCAGGAGCATGCCATTGAGCCGTTCGGACACCGGCGCGCTCAAAATAACGTCTTGAAGATCAACCACCGGATCTCGGTAATCGAGCAGTCCTTCAAGATCGCCGCGCGGAGCAGCAAAGGATACGGGAATCGACGCCTTGACCCCGCCCGCGCCGCGCGCAGCATCGACTGCGGAACGAAGTTCATTCGCGGTATCGCGGTGCCCTTGGCGGGCTTCGGATGCGGCAACTTGCAGGGCAATAGAATAGAATTGCGCGTCATCACCTTCCGCGCGACTGCGTAACATCGCCAGTATTTGCTTGGCGTTCGACATCTATTCTACTTTCCATCCCCTCGCGTCGCAAATCTGTGACGCAAACAGCGATACGTTATGCTTCCTGAAATTTGAAGCGCGATTGTTGTCCCGGCGCCGTCCGATCACCGGGCCAGGCTCAGGCCGCGGCACTGCGAACGCCCTGCGCCGATGTCTGTCTCTTGCCGGTCGGCAGTCGGCGGCCGCAAACTCCCTCTCGCGGGGAGAGCTTGCGGAGGCTGCGGAGGGTCTCCAGCTCCTCTGGGTGGCGGTCTAAAATCTCGATCAGACCCACTGCGGCTTCGCTTGGCGGCATGGCCCCACTTTCATATTTCTGGAATGCGCGCCGTCCGCCACCGATCAGCCGCCCTGCCTCTTCCTGGGTGAGGCCGAGCTTCTTGCGCACAGCCTTGACGCGCGCCGCATAAGCCATTCGCAGTTCGAGATGGGCCTGATCCAGAGCTTGCAGCTCCGACCCCGAATGGATGGAATCACCATCGTCCTCGGGATACCAGCCCGACACCTCGACCTCGCGCGACATCGACCCAACGCTTACCGTTTGCGCACGGGCGTCGCGGCGGAGGACCTGGCCGGTTTCGGGATGAATCCGTGTCTGCGTCACCTTCAAACTTTCTTGAACGACGTCAGCACGACATCGATCCCGATCATCCAATCAGTGTACACCTTGAAGGTTAATTTTTCAACAGTCGCCTTAGACCAGATCGGCCGCGATACTGCCGAAGGTGTGGCGGAGCGTGTGGAGGGTAACATCGGCATCACGTGACCTCGACAACATGTGCTTTGAATGCCACGCCAAGGCGCTTGCGAACCGCGCCGAAGATCGCGGCGAGATTGTCCATGCTCGGATTGCCCTTCTCTGAGAGCATGCGGTGCAGGCTCTTGCTCGGCCGTTTGGTCTCACAGGCCAGTTCCTCGAATCCGACAGAGGCGTTGACGAGATCGCGCAGGATCAGGCGCGCCACATGCGGCTCGCCGTTGAGGAAGGCGGTAGCAGCCTCATCGAGCATGGCCTTGGCGAAGGCCGGATCTCGCGCGGCGCGTTCCTTCACCGTCTCCTTGAAATCGCGTGTCAACGCCATCGTGCCCAACTCCTTGCCTGCTTCGACTTGGCCTTGCGGCCCTTGAATGATCGTCAAGCCAACCCTGCAACGGGTAGGCACCCTCCTCACGAACCTACCCCTCAACAACCACATGCACTGCAAAGGGTAACATATGTGTTACCTTATGTCGAAAGTCGAATTAGGAATCAGGCGGGGAGGTCGGGGCGCCGCAAGCTCGCAGCCCCTTCATTGAGCAGCCTAGCAATCTCGTCCGACGTTTTGCGAACCGCCAGCTTCAGCGCCTCGTCGACATGGATGTAGTCCTGGGTGACGTTCTGCGACGCATGACCCAGCATGGCGCGAATGGTCAGTTCGGTGAAACCGAGCTCGGCCGCGATACTGCCGAAGGTGTGGCGGAGCGTGTGGAGCGTCGCCCCCTCTATGCCCGCCCATTGGCAGAGCCGCTTGAAACAAGCTGGGCTTGCCTGATACGGACCCGCCCCCGTCATCGAAGGAAACGCATAGGGATTACCGACGATTTCCGGCTGCGAAAGCACCACCTTAAGCGCTTCCGGACCGATCGAACGCACCTGTGCATCCGTCTTGGTGTCAGGAAAAGATACGAAGCCACCCTCGGCATGAACCCAGGCGCGCTTCATCGACTGCGCTTCCTCGCGCCGGTAGCCTGTCAGGGCAAGCGTCCGCACCACGGCAAGCGCGGTCGGGTTTTCACCGTTGCGCTCGCCATATGCCATCGCCTTCCCAAGCGCGATGATCTCGGAGGTGCTGAGCCGCCGCGTCTTTTTGTTGACCGCCAGCTTTTTGGCTCCGCGAGTGGGATGATCGGCCAGGAGGCCTTTATGCTTTGCATGGCCCAGGATGGCTTGCAGTGTGCCGAGGCACCGCGACGCGACGCCCGGACCGCCGGCGGGCCTGCCGCCACGACCGGTCCCGCGCGCCTTGGCCGTTTTGCCGTCACGCACGTCAGCCTGCATCTGCTCGACATCAGCAATCGTCAGTCTTTTGGCCATGCGATTGCCGAGCAGGGGCTTGATGTGCGTGTTGATCCGGCTCTCGTCCATACCGAGAGATGAGGCTTTGATAGGCCGGTTCTTCCGGCCGAGAATATTGCCTGCCCGCGCCTCGACCAAGTACCAGTCACAGATCTGGGCGACCGTCATGCCGTTGCGCGCTTGGTGGATAGCCTGCGCAGGGTCCTCGCCCCCGGCAACTGCGCCCAACTTTACCTTGGCAAGATCGCGAGCCTGTTCGGTCGTGATCACTCCATAGCGCCCCAGGTTGATGCGCCGTTTGATACCTTCGATGTTTCGGTATTGGACGATGAAGGTCTTGAGGCCGGAGGGCAGCACCCGCACTCCGAAGCCCCGAATCTCGCTATCCCACAAGACCGCCTGCTTGTCCTTGGGCACCGGAAATGCATCCACATTGCGCTTGTTCAGCTTCGCCGTTGGCATGTTTCACCCTCCATTTGGAGACAAAGATTTTTCGTGGGTGCTTTGTCTCCAGATTGTCTCCAGAATTAGGTGTTTCGAGGGTAAGGTGAGCGGAGACAGGCGTAAAGAGCTAGTTTCTAACTAACTGAATTAGCGTATATAGTCGCAGTCAGGAAAGTTTTGGAAAAGTCGCGGTAATATTTTGCCAAGGTTGGGGTCGAGGGTTCGAATCCCTTCGCCCGCTCCAAATTTCTCCAGGCATTATGGCTTGTAGTAAATTTGCACGTCAGCGAAAATGGCGGCGTTCGGCCAACAATTGTCAGGCGTGCCGACGGCAATGACGGGGTCTATCCCATAACGCCAGCCAAGCCGCGCCAACTCGCGCTGAATGCGCCAGTAAATCTCGATGCGGATGCGCGGATATTGATCGATATAACGGCCGTTCCAGATATAGCGTAGCGGGCGGCCGTCATTCATGCGCCGCGATGAAATCGCCTCAAGCTCGGGTCCGAAATAGGTCGCATCGCGCAGAAATAGCGTGCAGCCATCCTTGCGCCCGGTGACGAGCCCGCCTGTCCACCATTGCGGTTCGCCCGTGGGCAAGGTCGCATCATAGCCTGCCGTTGCCAGAGCGGTTACAAGTTCGCCGCGCATGCGCTGGATATCCGGTGCGCTTGCCGCGAGCGTGTTGAGATATTTGAGCGCGATGCTGACGACGAGCAGCAGTATCAGGGCTGCAAGCCCAGGCGCATAGCGACGTTGCATCGATCAGGCTGGCTGTCGCCGCGGCGCCAAGTGCAACACGGCTATCCCTGCCATCAGCGCCAGAAGCAGGAAGCCCGACCAGCCAAACAGTGCCGCACCACTTCCTACATGCAGATAATCGAAATGCTCCGGATACCATCCCATCAGCAGCAGGCGCAGGCTGTTGATCAAGAAAATAACCACCATGCTGGCCAGCACATAGGCCATCAGGCGGCGGGTTAGCGGGATGGCAAACAGCTGCGAAGCCGCGACCCATGCAAGCAGCGCATAGGACAGGTTCTTGATCGAGGAGCAGCTCGAAGAGACGATCATCTGGGTGCCGTCGGTGCGTGTCAGGACATTGCCCTGGCCCTCAAGCACGCTGACCTGATCGACAAGGAAAATATCCGCTGCAAGGATAAAGTCCGAAAACAGCGTCATGAACAGACGACCAAGGATTTGCTGCAGCGTGATCGCAGTGAGGATGATCGCCATGCGACGACTTGCCGAGCCGGGCTTGCTGGTCAGCAGCAGCCATAATCCTGCGCCGCATCCGGCGGCAATGGCGGGCATAGGCAAGGGCATAAGCGTTGCCGCGACGAGCAGCGCGAGCACGATAGCGTCGCCCCTCTGCCATGGCTCCGCAACCGCTTCTTCCGAACGCGCCAATGTCCATGCGGCATAGAGCGCGAACCAGATCACCACGCTGATTTCGAACAAGCCGAAAAAGGCGTTGGTCAGGCCCACATTCTCAATCATCGTCGCGATCGGCGCGAGCCGCGCATTCAATGCCGCAATGATGCAGCATCCGGCAAAGGCCAGCGAGCGGGGCAGCGCAAATTGCCGCCCGCGATGGCTTGGCCGACGTAGAACGTTCATCCGGTAGCGAGAATCAGCCGTCGATCCGCTTGCGCAGTGCGCGATACCCCATGCCGAGCACGATCAATGCGCCCACCCCAACGCCAGCGACCGGTGCGGGCACAATCTGGCCAGCCAGTGCCGGTGTTGCCGTAGCAGCAGCGATGATCAAGGCGGCACTGCAATCCAGAACGGTTTTCTTCATGACTTTCTTCCCCAACAGCCAGATGTAATGCGACGACCTGCATTTACCTATGTTGCAAATCAAATGTAAACTTATCATGCTGCCAGCCAATGGCAATCGATTTGATCGCATCCCTTTTCCCCTACGGCCACGGCATCGCCCTTTTTGGATTGGCGGTCATCGTGCTCGGTTTCCTTGTCTTCGGCGCGTTGGAGCTAATCCGCCCTGCGAGGCGCGGTGTTGTCGGGCGACAGGGGCGGATGTTCGTCAATTTCGGGCTTGGCGTTGTGAACATGGCGCTGTCGGCCATTTTGCCGGTGTCCTCGCTCGCCATGGCAACGCTGGCGATCAGTAAAGGATGGGGACTGTTCCAGCACTGGCCAGCACCCTGGTTTGTCGAACTGCCCATCCTGCTGCTTGCCAAGAGCCTTGTCGGCTATGCCATGCACCGCGCCTTTCACGAAGTCGACTGGTTGTGGCCCTTGCATGTCGTCCACCATCGCGACGATGCCATCGATCTTTCAACCAGTTTTCGCTCGCACCCCGTGAGCTACCTGATCGTCGTGGTGCCGCATGCATCCCTGTCGATCGTCTTTGGGGCTGAAATCTGGGTCGTGCTTGTCGCAGAGGCAATATTGTTTCTGGGCGCACTGTTCCAGCATGCCAATCTGCAACTGCCTGAGGCATGGAGCGACCGGCTGGAAAGCTGGCTTGTGACGCCTCGGATGCACCTCGTCCACCATGCCCGCGAGCGGCATTTGCACGACGGCAATTATGGGGAGATTTTCTCCTTCTGGGATCATTTGTTTGGGACATTCAGGACGGAGCCGCCTGGTGGCATGGTGATCGGTGTGGAAATACCCGAACGGCCTTTCTGGTCTTTGCGCCGTCGCGGCAAGGCGCAGTAAATTTACATATGTTATCATTTTGCTGGCGCGAGACATCGTTTGCGTTACGCTGTCCGCCGGGCGCGAGCAGGAGGGCGAGTCGCAATGAGCACATGGAAATATGCAAGCAAGCCAGAGGATGACGGCACCGTCGAAATAACAGTCAACCTGCAGTCGGATGATTCAACCGGCGCGCTGACCGGCACCGTCGATTTCCGCAAGTCGACCTATAGTGTGAATGGCAATTGGGCCGCTGCCGGCTCGGTCCCTGGCCGCAAGACATCAATCTTCTGGTTTGGTGGCGGATGTGAGGCTGTGGCAACGCATTATTTGGTCGCAGCGGGCGATCTTGGCACCCATGCGAGCGGCGGCGCCTATATGAACATCGCGGTAGTGACCGCCAATTCAGCCGATGGGCAGGATTTTGGCTATAACGGCCAGTTGCAATCGAGCTGACATGCCAACACGCGCGCATAAGTAGCAGGCTGACGAGCAGGGGGAACCGGCATGGAGGAATATCTTGGGGCGATCGGATTATTTGCTTTTGGCGTGATCCCCAAAAACTGGCTACCCTGCGATGGCAGGCTGCTGTCCCCTTCGCAAAACCAGGCACTATTCAGCTTGCTGGGCACCGCCTATGGCGGCGATGGCAAAACCACCTTTGCCCTTCCTGACTTGCGTGGCCGGGCGGCTGTCGGTTCCGGCCCGGCCTATCTCGCCGGGACCAAAGGGGGCGTTGAGAATGTCACGCTGGCCATCGGACAGATGCCGACGCACTATCATACCATCGCTGTCAGCACGAGTGTTGGTAACTCTACAACGCTTGAAGGGGCGGTCATTGCCGCAAGTGCGACGACACCCAATTTGTCCACCGCGCCGCCCATTTATTCGCCCAACGGTTCGCTGATCGAAATGGGAGCCGGAAGCATAGGGACAACCGGCGGCAATGCGCCGCACAATAATATGCAGCCATTTCAGGTGCTGAATTACTGCATCTGCGTGTCAGGCATTTTCCCGAGCAAACCCTGAAAAAAAGCCCGTTAGGAGTCTATTATGGACGAAGTCTTTATCGGCCAGATCATGCTTTTCGCAGGGAATTTTGTACCAGTGGGTTACGTCGCCTGCGACGGCTCGCTGCTAAGCACACAGGATTATCCTGAACTTTTTAGCCTGTTGGGAACCGTCTATGGCGGCGATGGGTCGACCACTTTCGGTGTTCCCGATCTGCGCAACCGCATTCCCGTCGGCGTAGGCAGCGGCCCGGGCCTGACCCCATGGACGCTGGGAGAAACGGGGGGCGAAGCGTCGGTCACCCTGACCGTGGCCAATCTGGCTGCCCATAATCACGCGCTATACGGTGTCGATGCTGCTGCGACAGAATCGGTCCCGTCACAGATGAACCAGTTTGCGCACGGCGTCTCTGGACAGATACTGCCTTATAATGACGCGACGTTGGCGCAGGGAACCGTGGGGTCCTTTTCCGCCCTGTCGGTTACGCCAGCGGGCGGGCCCGGTGTCCCCCACGAAAACCGGATGCCGGGCGTTGGTATCCGTTATTTGATGGCGACCGAAGGAATTTACCCGTCACCATGACAAGACCAGAAGCGAAGGCGACCGCAAAGGACAAGGGGAACTACGATGAGCTTTGACGGCACAATCGGCGAAATTCGTGCTTTTGCAGGATTTGTTCCGCGCAACTGGCTGCTATGCGATGGCAGCGTGCTGAACGTCCGCAACTACACCGCCTTATTCTCGCTGATCGGCAATGCCTATGGCGGGGACGGGAAAACAACCTTTGGTCTGCCCAATTTAAACGGCGCGACGGGCATGGGCGTTGGCCCGGCTGCGAACGGGCCCGCCATCAACCTAGGGCAAAAGGTGGGACTGGAGACGGTAACGCTGGCTCCGACCGAAGTGCCCCCGCACAGCCATGCCTTGCAGCGCAAGGGCGCGACAGCGGTAGCGCAGAAAACCGACAAGGTCAGCAGCAATGCCAATCTGGCGCAGATCTCCCACCTTTATGGCGCAGGCCAGCACGAACTGGTGCCGCATCTGTTGCAAAATGTAACGCCGGATACGACACTGGATGCAGCGAGCATGTCGGGAACGATAGGCGGCCAGCCGCATGAAAACCGGCAACCCTATCAGGTGCTCAACTTCGGGATATGCGTGAATGGCATCTTTCCCTCACGGCCGTAAAAAGAGCCGCTTCATTCGTCGCATCGGGTGAGAAATGGTGGACAGGGCTGGATTCGAACCAGCGTACGCTACGCGGGCAGATTTACAGTCTGCTGCCTTTAACCACTCGGCCACCTGTCCACATCCTGCAAGGTCTTGGGTTTCCCCAAGGGCCGGTCCTCGCAGGCGAAGCGGCCTCTTGGCGAAAGGCGGCTTGGCTGTCAACCGGTTGCGGCGCGCAGGACATGCAAAAAGGCCGGAGCATTGCCGCCCCGGCCTTCGCGTGCATCACCTCTGACGGGTGTCCTCAGAATTTGAACCCTGCGGTCAGGAACACCTGCCGCGGATTGCCGTAAAATGCGGTGACAACGCCCTCGCGGCCAAGCGAAGGGATGACATTGCCTGTCACCGCATTGCGCAGCGGCGTGCCATCGGCGGCAACCGACAGGAACTGGTAGCCCGAGGTCTTATACTGTTTGTCGAACAGATTCTTGCCGTGCAGGCCAAGGCTGAAGCGGTCATCGTCGCTTGCCCAGACGAGGCTGGCATCAAGCAGGCCATAGCCATCCTGGTCGAGGAAGGGGCTGGGCACCTCGAACTGGTTGGTCTTGCTGCGATAGCTGTAGGTGGTCGACGCATTGAAAGCGCCGAACTCAAGCCCCAGCGTTCCCGAAACCGTCCATTTGGGCGTGTTCTGGATACGGCGCAAATTGGATACATCGACGCCGTTCAGGATGAACTGGTCATATTGGCCATCGAGATAGCCGACCGTTGCGGCAAAGGTGATCGCGCTGCCGTCACCGGCAAAATCGCGGGCAAAGCGCGAGAAGCTCTCAAACTCTATGCCTTTCAGCGTAGCCTTGCCTGCGTTGGTGGTGACACCTGCGAAGCTTTCGAAAATGCCATCGCCATTGGCATCGACCCCGACCGAGCCCGGAATTTGCACATCCTGATAGTCGCCCCAGAAACCGGTGAGTGCAAGGCGCGTGTCGCCGAAACTGCCTTTCCAGCCCAGCTCATAGCTGTCGACCGTTTCGGGATCGAAAAGGAAGAAATCATAGATTTCGGCATAGCTGCGCACGCCGTTGCGATCGGTATCGGGGGCAATGCGCGCATCGCCGCGCGGGTCGAAGCTGCCGCCTTTGAAGCCTTGGGCATAGCTTGCATAAAATAGATGATCGTCATTGGGTTTGAACGACAGCGAAGCGCGCGGGTTGAAGTCGGAGAAATTGGCTTCTCCGGTAAAGTCGGTCACTGTCGCAATCGGAAACGCCGTGCCGCCAAAAATGGGTGACGAACCGCCAATCTTGGTCTGGCGCAGGATGCGCGAACGGCGTTTGTCCTTCGTATAGCGGCCACCGAGCGACACTGCGAACTGGTCGGTAATGTCATAGGTGAAATCGCCGAACACCGACCATGTCCGCGTGCGCACATCGCCTTCGGTATAGGCATTGAGGCCGGGCAGGCCCAGCAGCGGGCCGGTCGTGCCAAGGATCACGTCGAACTGTGTCGTGCTTTTTGCATCGAGATAGTAGAAACCGACCAGCCCGTTCAGCTTTTCACCTTCATACAGCAGCTGGAATTCCTGGCTCGTCTGCTCGTTGCGATAGACGGCAGGCACATCGACATCGACGCTGGGCAGCGAATCGAAATCGATGGGCGTAAAGCTGCGGTCCTTGCGCCATGCACTGATCGATTTGAGTGTGATCGCATCGCTGATCTGCGCCGAGGCGTTGATCGCAAAGCCATAGGCTTTCACATCCTGCTTCGGCGTATTGAGGCCCGAACGCGTGTCATAGACGTCGCCGAGCACAGGCGCTCCCGTCAACAGGCTGGGGATCAACCGGTGGCCGTTGCGCGCATCCGATTTGTCGCGGGTATAGTCACCCGACACGCGAACAAAGACCGGCTGGTCATATCCGCCCAGCTCGACGCTGGCGCGACCGGCCCAGACATCCTTGTTGTAATTTTCAACGCCGGGCAGGTTCAAATTGTCGCCAAAGCCGCCGCGCGAAAGCCGCGCTACCGAGCCGCCGATGCGGACGAGATCGCCAATCGGTGCAGATGCGGTCACCACGCCCTCGGCCTGGTTATAGGTGCCATAGGTTGCGCGAACCTTCAGCGCGAACTCCTGCGGCAGGCGCTTCGTCACATATTTGATGGCACCGCCAATGGTGTTGCGGCCATAGAGCGTGCCCTGCGGCCCGCGCAGCACCTCGATCCGCTCGACATCATAAATATCGAGCACCGCACCCTGTGGACGGTTCAGATAGACATCGTCGAGATAGATGCCGACGCCAGCCTCGAATCCCGAAACCGGGTCCTGCTGCCCGACCCCGCGAATGAAGGCGGTCAGCGTCGAATTGGTGCCGCGCGAATTTTCCAGTGTGACATTGGGGGTCGTATCGCTCAGGTCGGTGATATCGAGCGCGCCCTGCGCCTCCAGCATTTCACCCGAATAGGCGGTGACGGCGACTGGCACATCCTGCAGGCTTTCTTCGCGGCGGCGGGCGGTGACGATGATCTCGCCGCTTTCGCCATCATCTGCGGTTGTTTCGTCCTGGGCGAGGGCGACGCTCGGCAAGGCGGCAAAGGCACTGGCCGAGATGCTGGCGAACAGGGCAGCACGGATCAGGGTGCATTTTTTCATCGGTCAACTCTCCTGAAAATCATCCAAAACAATTGTGGCTTTGCACCATCTTTGCCCGCTCATATTGAAAGTTGAACCATCTTTCAACTATTGTTAGAAGGCGCGCAGATAAATATGAGGAGAGCGTGGCATGGAAGCCACATCGGCATCATCGTCGGCGGTAAAGGAAAAGGCCCCGCGTACCGAGCGCGGACGTCGTTCGCTGCGCGCCCTGCTCGACGCCGCTGCGGCGGAGTTTGGCGAAAAGGGCTTTCACGAAAGTTCGGTGGTCAGCATCACCAGCCGCGCCGGAATGGCGCTCGGCAGCTTCTACACCTATTTCGATTCAAAGGAATCGCTGTTTCGTGCGCTGGTGAAGGATATGTCAGCGCAGGTGCGCGATCATGTCGCGCCTGCACTGGCGGGCGCAGATGACGGTATCGATGCCGAGGGTAAGGCGCTCGGCGCGTTTCTGGGCTTTGCGCAAGCGCATAAGGAAATCTACCGGATCATCGACGAAGCCGAATTTGTCGCCCCCGATGCCTGGACGGCGCATTATCAGGGTACCGCCGACCGCATTCTCGAACGGTTGCGGGCGGCCCATGCGCGCGGCGAATTGGCTGTTACCGCCGACGAAGCCCATGCCTGGGCGATCATGGGGATGAACGTATTTCTGGGACTGCGCTACGGCGTGCTGGGCGAGGATCGTCCGGTCGAGGACGTTGTGCACATCGCCAATGCCATGCTGCGCAACGGGCTGGGCAAGTAGGCTATAATTTCGGCCAGTCTGACACCGTAGCCTTGAGCTTGTCGAAGGGCGTTTACAGGTAAAGCGCCCTTCGACCCTTCGACAAGCTCAGGGCTCAGGGCTACGGTTTGTGTGCGATGGACTTGCAGCGCATCCCCAGCTAAGCGGCGCGCCCATGAGCAACGCACCCTGGGCCGCGCGCCGCACCTTTGCGATCATCTCGCACCCCGATGCCGGCAAGACGACATTGACCGAAAAATTGCTGCTGCAGGGCGGCGCGATCCACCTTGCCGGAGAGGTCAAGGCGCGCGGGGCGGCGCGGCGGGCGCGTTCCGACTGGATGAAGATAGAGCAGCAGCGCGGTATTTCGGTCACCTCATCAGTGATGACATTCGAGAAGGATGGGATCATCTTCAACCTGCTCGACACGCCGGGGCATGAGGATTTCAGCGAAGATACCTACCGCACGCTGACGGCGGTCGATAGCGCGATCATGGTGATCGACGCCGCAAAGGGTATCGAGCCGCAGACGCTGAAACTGTTCGAGGTCTGCCGGTTGCGCAGTGTGCCGATCATCACCTTCGTCAACAAAGTCGACCGCGAAGGGCGCGAATGTTTCGAAATATTGGACGAGGTGGCCGACAAACTCGCGCTCGATGTCTGCCCGATGAGCTGGCCTGTCGGCATGGGCGGCGAGTTTGAGGGCATATATGATTTCGCCAGCAACCGGCTGATGCAGCCAAGCGGCGACAGCAAGGCTTTTGAGGGCAAGGTCAGCGAGCATAAGGGCGTCGATGATCCCTCACTGGCGGAAAAGCTCTCGCCCCGCGGCCTTGCCAAATTCCGCGAAGAGGCCGAGCTGGCGCAGGCGGGCTATGCAGAGTTCGATCTCGATGCCTATCGCAACGGCGACCTGACGCCTGTCTATTTCGGTTCGGCGCTGAAGGAATTCGGCATCGTCGAGATGATCAAAGCGCTTGCCTCCCACGCGCCGCCGCCGCGCCCGCAGCCGTCGAGCGAAGGCACGATTACCCCCGATGCGCGCGAAGTCACCGGCTTCATTTTCAAGGTCCAGGCCAATATGGACCCGCAACACCGCGACCGCATCGCCTTCATGCGGCTTTGCTCGGGCACCTTCAGGCGCGGGATGAAATTGACGCCGTCGGGGCTGGGCAAGCCCGTCGCGATCCACTCGCCCATCCTCTTCTTTGCGCAGGACCGCGAAATTGCCGACAGCGCAGAGCCGGGCGACATCATTGGCATCCCCAACCATGGCACGTTGCGCGTGGGCGATACGCTGAGCGAGAAAAACGCGGTGCGCTTCACCGGCCTGCCCAATTTCGCTCCCGAAATCTTGCGCCGCGTGGTGCTGCGCGACCCCACCAAGACCAAGCAATTGCGTAAAGCGCTCGACGATCTTTCGGAAGAAGGCGTCATCCAGGTATTCTATCCCGAAATCGGCTCCAACTGGGTTGTCGGCGTAGTCGGGCAGCTGCAGCTCGACGTGCTGATCTCGCGGCTGGAGGCGGAGTATAAGGTCGATGCTTTCCTCGAACCCGCTCCCTATGACACCGCGCGCTGGCTCAATGGCAGCGATAGTGCATTGAAGGCCTTTGCCCAGTTCAACGGCGGCAATATGGCGAAAGATCGGGACGGGAACCCGGTCTTCATGGCGCGCTCGGCCTGGGATGTTGGATATCAGCAGGAGAAAAATCCCGATCTGGTGTTTAGTGCGACCAAGGAACGATGATTTTTTTCGCGCAGAGACGCGGAGACGCAGAGTGGCTGTGCTGCGGCGAAGCCGCTACCCCAAAAACTCTGCGTACTTTGCGGTCTCTGCGTGAAATAATTTGGTTCACGCAGAGATCGCAGAGATCGCAGAGGATGAATTAAGGCGCTTCGCGCCAGATCGAACCTCTCTGCGCCTCTGCGTCTCTGCGCGAACAATCCTCACCTTCCACATCTTGACCCGCCCTCTCCACTAAAGCACTTCATTGCCAAAGGGAGAGCTACATGACCGACCATATCCTCGTCATCGACGAAGGCACCACATCTACCCGCGCCATGCTGTTCGCCAAGGACGGCACATGCCTCGGCAGCGCGCAACGGCCATTGACCCAACATTATCCCGCGCCGGGCCTTGTCGAACATGACGCCGCCGAAATCTGGGCGCTGACGCTCGAATGTGCGCGCGAGATGGTGGCGCAGGCTGGGGGTGCGGAGGCAATCGCAGGCATCGGCATTACCAACCAGCGCGAAACCGTCGTCTTCTGGGACCGACGTACTGGCGAGCCGCTTGCCCCCGCAATCGTCTGGCAGGACCGGCGCACGGCGGACCTGTGCGAAGCGCTTAAAGCCAAAGGGCATGAGGCAGATGTGCAGGCGAAAACCGGACTGCTGCTCGATCCCTATTTTTCAGGCTCCAAGATCGGTTGGGCCCTGCAAAACTGGCCGCAGCTGAAAGAGGCAGGCGAGCACCTCGCGGTTGGCACCATCGAAAGCTATCTGGTCTGGCGCCTGACCGGCGGCGCGCGCCATATCAGCGATGCCAGCAATGCCAGCCGCACGGCTTTGATGGCAATCGGCAGCGGCGACTGGGACGATGGCCTGCTCGGCCTTTTCGGCGTGCCGCGTGGCATTTTGCCGGAGATTTGCGACAGTGCCGGAGAGCTTGGCATGACCGACGCGGCGTTGTTCGGTGCGCCGATCCTGATCACCGGCATGGCAGGCGACCAGCAGGCCGCACTCGTCGGTCAGGGCTGCCTCGAACCCGGCCAGACCAAGGCAACATTCGGCACCGGCGCGTTCGTGCTGACCCAGACGGGCAGCCATTTGCCAAAATCGACGAACCGCCTGCTCTCGACCATCGCCTGGCAATTGGACGGCAAGCGCGCCTATGCGCTGGAGGGGTCTGTGTTCGTCGCGGGCAGCCTGATCCAGTGGCTGCGCGACGATCTCGGCCTGTTTGCGACTTCGGCAGAGACCGAGGGGCTGGCGCGCAGCGTTGACGACAATGCAGGCGTCTATCTCGTCCCCGCTTTGTCCGGCCTCGGCGCGCCGCACTGGCAGCCGGGTGCGCGCGCCGCGGTCCACGGCCTGACCTTCGCCGCCCAAAAAGCGCATGTCGCCCGCGCTGCGCTGGAGGCGATGGCGCACCAGACCCACGACCTCAAAACCGCGTTCGCCGCTGATGGCTGCGACTGGAAGGAACTGCGCGTCGATGGCGGCATGGTCGCCAACAGCTGGATGGTGCAGGATCTGGCAGACATATTGGCGGTCGAGGTTGAACGCCCCGATTTCGTGGAAACCACCGCGCTGGGTGCGGCGATGCTGGCAGGCGTTGGGGCGGGGCTCTATGGCTCGCTCACCGAGGCTGCGGTAATGCGCGGTAAGGTCGGGCGGTTCAGTCCGGCGATGGATGCCGATGCGCGGGAGGCGCGGCTGAGCGGTTGGAAGGATGCGCTGGGGCGGGTCCTCGCATAAACACCTCTCCGGCACCGAGAGACAGCCATGCCGGGAGCTGCTGGCGGGTTAGTTGCTTTGTTGGATTTGTTCATCTATTGTTCCGACTTGCTCTTTGACATTGTCGGTTTTTGAAATTCGGATGTGTCGCTCGGAAATCATGCAATGTGCTTAACTTCACACTAAATAGGCTAACCCTGCGAAGATTGTGAAGTTAAGAGCGGTTTTTGGCGGAAATACGTTGAATCGGGTGTTTCCCAAAAGGAGGTTTTTCAACGCCCCATCTTCTTCGCCCTGCGTCGCTGCACGCTTGAGCCTATCCCCATCGCCTCGCGATATTTGGCCACCGTGCGGCGGGCGATGTCGAAGCCCTTGGCCTTGAGGAGATCGACCAACGTATCGTCGGACAAGATATCTTCCGCCGCCTCGGCATCAATCAGGTTCTTGATCGCCGCTTTTACCGCTTCGGCCGAGGCGCCATCGCCGTCGGCGCTCGCAACGCCGCTGGAGAAGAAATATTTGAGGTCAAACAGCCCGCGCGCGCAGTGGAGATATTTGTTGCTGGTGACGCGGCTGACGGTCGATTCGTGCATGTCGATGGCCTCTGCCACCTGCCGCAGCGTCAGCGGTTTCAGCCGCGATACGCCTTCGCGGAAAAAGGCTTCCTGCTGCTTCACCAGCTCGGTTGCGACCTTCATGATCGTGCGCTGCCGCTGGTCCATCGCCTTGATCAGCCAGTTGGCATCGGCCAATGCTTCGTTGAGCCAGCCATTGGCGGCCCCTTTTCCATTGGGGTCGCCGCCGACCTCGGCATAATAGCTGCGATTGATCAATAGGCGCGGCAGGTTGGCGCTGTTGAGCTCGATTGCCCAGCCCTTACCCTGCGGCGTCACATAAAGGTCGGGGGTCACCGCGACCGCCAAATCGCCCGAATCGTATTTGAGTCCGGGCTTTGGATCATAGCTGCGCAGCTCGCGCAGCATGTCGTGCATATCTTCTTCATCGACCCGGCACAGCCGCATCAGCTGGTCGAAACTGCCGCGCGCGACAAGGTCGAGATTGTCGATGAGGCGCGCCATGCAGGGATCGTAGCGGTCGGCCTCCTTCGCTTGCAGCGCGATGCATTCGGCGAGATCGCGCGCACCAACGCCGGTGGGGTCAAAGCTCTGGAGAATGCCAAGCGCCTCTTCCATCTCCGCCATCGGCACGCCAAGGCGGTAGGCGAGCGCCATCAGGTCCGCACCCAACCAGCCCGACGGTTCGATCTGCTCGATAAGCTGTTCGACCAGAAGCAATTGCCGCCCGGAGACCGCAGCCCCAGCCTGCTGCATAAGATGCTCGCGCAGCGAGATGTCAGGCGCGGCGAAGGCATCGAAATCAGGACCGTCTGCGAAATCGCCGCCCGAGGTCGATATGCTGTTCAGCCCCAGCATGCCATCCGCGCCGCTGCCGCCATAGGCTGCGTCGAAAGTGTCGCCATGATCGAGCGCCTCGCTGCCTGTGCCGAAATCGCCCTCGGTCATCAACTGGTCGCTGCCCATATCCTCTGGCTTTGGCGGTGCGTCGTCGGGCGGCGGGCTGTCGGGCTCGCTCCGGTCCTCGCCTGACGCGAGTTCGAGAAGCGGGTTCTTCTCCAGCTCCTCGGCAATGAAGGCGTCGATTTCGAGCGAGGACAGCGACAACAGCTTGATCGCCTGCTGCAATTGCGGCGTCATCACCAGCGACTGGCTCTGGCGAAGGTCGAGGCGGGGGGCGAGGGCCATCAGGTCAAGCCCAACCGCTGCCTGATTTCGTCACCCCCGCGCAGGCGGGGGCCCATCCCCTGAGCCCCACAAAACTGCACAACGGTCATTGTGCTATCCGATGAGCGCAGGTGATGTATTCCCGCTTTCGCGGGAATGACGAATATGTGGATTTGAGACAAGAGCGCCATCCGGCAACTCACATCGTGAACCCTTCGCCCAGATACAGCCGCCGGACATTGGCATCGGCAACCAGTTCCTCGGGGCTTCCGGCAAACAGCACCTGGCCGTCATAGATGATGCAGGCGCGGTCAACGATGTCCAATGTTTCGCGGACATTATGGTCGGTTATCAGCACGCCGATGCCGCGCGTTTTCAATTCTTTCACCAGATCGCGAATGTCGGAGATGGAGATGGGGTCGATCCCGGCAAAGGGCTCGTCAAGCAGCATGATCGATGGATTGGCCGCCAGCGCGCGGGCGATTTCGCAGCGCCGCCGCTCGCCACCCGACAGCGCCATCGCAGGCGCAGCGCGCAGCCGGGTCAGGCTGAATTCGTCGAGCAACTGGTCGAGCCGCGCCGCGCGCACCGCCTTGTCGGGTTCGACCATTTCGAGCACTGCGCCGATATTCTGCTCGACTGTCATGCCCCTGAAAATTGAGGTTTCCTGCGGCAAATAGCCGACGCCCAGAATTGCACGGCGATACATGGGAAGGCCGGTGATGTCCGCGCCATTGAGGGTAATGCGCCCCGCATCGGGTTTCACCAACCCCATGATCGAATAGAAACAGGTGGTCTTGCCCGCACCATTGGGACCGAGAAGGCCGACAACCTCTCCCTTGGCGACCGACAGCGATACGTCGAGCAGCACGGCCCGCTTGTCATAGCTTTTGGCGATGGAAATGACCGCGAGGCCATTGTTCAGGCCGGCTTCGGTCACGGCACTTGCGGCCTCTGCGTGGCGCAAATGGCCGTCGCTTGCGCTATCCATCAAACTCATGCGTCGTCCCGCTTATGCTTGTAACATGACCCGTTTAGTGCGGTCAGGGGGCCAAGGTAAAGCATGACTTTCCCGACTGGCAGGATTTTTGCATGGCAAGGGCGAATGGCGCGCTTAGTTTTTGCGCTGTGGAACGGTAAAGGTGCCGGTAACGCGGCCACCGCTATTCTGGATCCCCGGTGCTGCCGGAGCCCCGCCGCCGCTGATTGTCGATCGCCCGCTATTGAGGTCGATCACGATCCGCCCGCCATTCAGCCGGTTGGCCCCTTGCGTCAGCTGCACATTGCCCAGCAGGGTGATGAGGTCGCTGTCGAGATCGTAGATCGCCGATTGGCTGGTCGCGCGCAAATCGTCCTTGGTAATGGTAACCCCGCCCGTTGCATCCATGCGATTGACGTCGATGCCGCCGCCGCTCGTATAGGCAGCCGTAACGCGTGCGGCGGACATGGTCAGTCCCGCCTGCGTTGCGGTTACGCCGCCAGTCAGGATAACGCGGTCGGCGCGGTCCTGCAGTTCGATGGCACCTGCGCTGAAACTTACAGGCGCATTGCTGTTATGCCCGCTGATCACCTGCGCGGGCGCCGAACCGCTGATCAGCGCCGCCGTCGCCAGAAAGCTGGCGGTCATGATGCCAAGGAAGCTTTTTATCTGCATGCTGCCCTACCTAAGCGCGCCCTGATTGATTTGCAAATGCGCACCGCCCTCCAGCCGGACGATTCGCGCCTCGACATCGGCGCTCATCCGGCCGGCGCGGAAGGTGCCGACGCGTGTCGAGCCGCTGACCGGGCCGTTGCTCTGCATTATCTGCGGTTTCAGCAGGAAATCGACATTGTTCGCGGTCAGCGTGAATCCGTCACCCCCGGCAAACGACATCGGCCCCTCGACGCGGACCTTTTCCTCGCGCATGTCATAAAGACCACGTCCTGCAACGATTGAGGCGGGGCCATTATCCATCAGCAGGCGCCCCGACAAATCGGTCATCCGCAATATCGGCTCATCGGAGCTTTTCTGCACTGCACTGCCCGCGCGCAGCGAAAAGGGCCGACCCTTGCTGTCCTCACCGCGATAGAGCGCGTTCGACACCCGCATCCGTTCCTTGGCCAGATTGACGTCGTCCTTTGCCAGAACGAAGCTCATTTCGCGGTTTTTTGAAAAGGGGCTGAAGGCGAGCAGCGCCAAGAGCACCCCGATAATGCTGGGCAGGGCGACGCGCAGCACACGGATCAGCCGATCATGCCGGCCGCCCGGAAGCGCGAATTTCTCACGGGCGTTACGCTGTATATCTGCCTGTGCCGACATGGCGCTGTCCTATGTCCGCCCAGCCATGAACCGCGGCTGAGCCATTTCAGCTATGCGCGAAAATATCATCTTCGGGCCAGCCCATGATATCGAGCCGCGCGCGGTACGGCAGGAAATCGAAACAGGCCTGCGCAATCGCGCTGCGCCCCTCACGCTCCAGCCGCAGTTCGAGTTCGTCCTTCAGCCGGTGCAAATAGCGCACATCGCTTGCGGCATAATCCTTTTGCGCATCGCTCAAGACCGGTCCGCCCCAGTCGCTCGACTGCTGCTGTTTCGAAATATCGGTACCCAGAAGCTCCTTGACCAATTCCTTCAAACCATGCCGGTCGGTAAAGGTTCGCGTCAGCCGCGAGGCGATTTTCGTGCAGAAAACGGGCGCAGCTGTGACGTTCAGATAATATTCTATCGCAGCAAGATCGAACCTGCCGAAATGAAACAGCTTCAACCGGCTCGGATCGGCCAGCAGCGCCTTCAGATTGGGCGCAGCATAATCGCTACCCGGCGCAAACCGCACCAGATGCTCGTCGCCCTCACCGTCCGAAATCTGCACCAGGCAGAGCCGGTCGCGCGGCGTATGGAGACCCATGGTTTCGGTATCGACCGCAAGCGCATTTGCCCCGGCCAACACGCCATCAGGCAGATCGCCCTCATGCAGGAAAACGCTCATGTCCGGGGTGCTTTAGTGGTATGGCTATTCATGGGCCGCGTCTCTGCCGCATGGGGCGTGATTAAGCAAGGCTGCGCATCACCTGCTTATGTGCACTATTTAATAGAGTCTTGGCTGTGGATAAGCTATGACCGAATCTGCAAAGCATATGCAATGCGTGGGAAATGCGGGATTATCGCCCTGATCCGCATGGAATGACGACGTCGGGCGACAGGAAAGTACAAGTTTCGATATGAGTTTCAATGACAAGCGTCGGGGCCGCGGCCGTGACAAGCGTGATCGTTTTGGCGACGATGGTTTCGGAGACAGCCCCTCATTTCCCGGTGAAATCCGTGGTGGAGGTGATCGCGGTGGTCGCTCCGGTGGTTATGGCGGGGATCGCGGCGGTTTTGGCGGCGGCGGCGGCGGCTTTCGCAGCGGTGGTGGTGGCGGTTTCGGCGGTGGTGCCCCGCGCGGCCCATCGATGCCCGCACAGGTCGTTGGCTCTGGCAAGGGCGTAGTCAAATTTTTCAATGCGCAAAAAGGCTTTGGCTTCATCCAGTGCGATGACCAGCCCGACGATGTGTTCGTGCATATCAGCGCGGTCGAACAGGCTGGACTGACCGGTCTTGCAGAGGGTCAGCCGCTCGAATTCACACTCGTTGATCGCGGCGGCAAGGTTTCGGCAACCGATCTCGTGATCGAAGGCGAGCCGATGCCCGTGCCGGAGCGCGCGCCGCGCCCCGAACGCAGCGGCGGCTTTGACCGCGGCGGTGACCGTGGCGGGTTTGGCGGTGGCGACCGTGGGGGTTTCCGTGGTGGTGACCGCGGCGGCTTCGGCGGCGGCGACCGCGGTGCCCCGCAACGCGAACTAACCGGTGAGCGTGCCAATGGTACCGTCAAATTCTTCAACGACATGAAAGGTTTTGGCTTCGTCCAGCGTGACGATGGCGGCGAAGACGTCTTCGTGCACATCTCCTCGCTCGAACGCTCAGGCCTTGGCCCTGTGCAGCAGAATGACCGGCTGTCGTTCGACATCGAGATCGACCGGCGCGGCAAATTCTCGGCAGCCAATCTGAGCAAGCTGGCGGAATAGGCCATTTGCCAGACGTTCGAAGAAGGCCCCGCTTGCGGGGCCTTCTTTATGCCCGGGTCGGCACCGGCGTTTCGCCCGAATAGTCGTAAAAGCCACGCTTCGTTTTGCGGCCAAGCCATCCCGCCTCGACATATTTCACCAGCAAAGGCGCCGGACGGAATTTGGGGTCGCCTGTCGAGTTGAACAGCACGCGGGTGATTTCAAGGCATGTATCGAGACCGATAAAATCGGCGAGGGTGAGCGGTCCCATCGGGTGGTTCAGGCCCAGCTGGCACGCAGCGTCGATGTCGGTGATTGTGGCGACCCCCTCGCCCAGTGCAAAACACGCCTCGTTCAGCATCGGCATCAGCACACGGTTGACGATGAAGCCGGGCGCATCATTGGCAAATACCAGCCTTTTGTTCAGCGCCCTTCCATAGGCTTCGATCCGCGCGACAGTTTCGTCAGACGTCGCCAGCCCGCGAATGACCTCGATCAGAGCCATCACCGGCACAGGATTGAAGAAATGCACCCCGATGAAGCGCGCCGCATCGGGCGAGGCCTGTGCCAGCCGGGTAATCGGAATCGAGCTTGTGTTGGAGGCGAGGATCGCATCCGGCCCGAGCACTGAGCCGACGCCTTCGAAAATCTTCCGCTTGATCTCCTCGCGCTCGGTCGCGGCTTCGATCACCAGTTCGGCCCGTGCCATCGGCGCATAATCGGCGACGGGTTCAATCCGCGCCAGCAGCGCATCGGCATCGGCGCGGGTCATTTTCTCCTTGGCCACCAGCCGCTCCAGCGCCCTTGCGATACCGGCCTTGCCTGCCTCGGCGCGCGCCAGATCGATGTCGGACAGGAATACATGATAGCCTGCACCCGCGCTCACCTGCGCAATGCCTGCGCCCATTTGCCCCGCTCCGATAACTGCCATTGTTTGCATCATATTGCTCCCGAACCGCTGATGCAGCGCCTCTAGCGCAAGCCTGCCATTCACGATAGACTGAGTTGTATGATCCTTCGCAACACCCTGCTGCTGATCGCGGCGACGTTGTCCCTTTCTGTGGGCGTTCCAATATTAGCGGCGCCCGCCCCGCAATTGGGGCAGCAGAAATTTCATGGTGACTGGGCCGCTGCCTGCGATAACCGGCTGAACTGTCAGGCTGTGTCGATGCCTGCGGAGGAACTGCCCCCCGACCGGCTGACGATCGTGCTGAATCGCGATGCGCGCAGCGGTGATGTGGTCATCGAGCTTGTCTTTCCGGAAACCACGAGCGACCGTTACCGCCTGCTGATCGACGGCCGTGTTGCCGATACCGGTGCTATCCCCTCGGGGACCGACAAAAGTGTCAAAGTGACGCGGCAGGATGCGCTGCGGCTGGCGCGGATGCTTGCTATGGGTATGCGAGCGGTGCTGAAGGATGGCGCAGGCAAGGATCTTGGCCGATTGTCGCTCGCCGGATCGCGCAAGGCAATGGCGCATATCGACCATATGCAGAACCGCGCGGGCACGGCAACCGCGCTTGCCATTACGGGCCGCAAGAAATTGCGCGCAAAATGGGCACCTGCCCCGCTGATCGAGGCGAAGCGGATTGTGCCGACCGGCAATATTCCCGATGCCGCCGCGCTGGTCGCGCTTGCCGAAAATTCGGAATGCAAGGATGAGCGTTTCACCGTGACTGAGGACAGCGCCTACAGCTTGGGCACGGTCGACGGAAAGGCGCGGGCGCTGGTGCTGATCAGCTGCGGGGCAGGTGCCTATAACTTCACGACCGCAGTCTATACCGGCACCAAGACAGCGGCGGGCAAATGGGAGTTTGGTCCAGCACCTTTCGATTATGACGGTAACGGCAACCCCGATGCGAAGGTGCCAATACTGATCAATACCAATTGGGATGCTGCAACACAGACGCTCGACAGTTTTCATAAAGGGCGCGGCGTCGGCGATTGCGGTACGTCGCTTGCCTATGTCTGGGATGGCACGATGTTCCGCCTGACCAGTGCTTCCGGCATGGAGGAATGTCGCGGCTCGCTCGACTGGATGACGCTCTGGCACGCGGACGTGAAACTGGTCGACTAACCCCGTCCCGCCCGCAGCGCTGCCCCTGCCGCAAAAGGAGACAAGGCCGTCATCGCAAGACTGGTGGCACCCAGCAATTGCAGCGCATTTCCCGGATTATCGCCAAGGGTTCCTGCCCCGAATATCAATAGCGGCACGGCCAGCGGCACCATCAGCAGCCCGCCCAGCGCCGCTGCCCCGCTCAACCCCGCCGTCAGGGCAGCTATCGTCACGCCCAGCCCTGCCAGCGCAGGCATTGCCAGCGCCAGCCCGCCGAACAGCGTCGCCATTTGGGCATCGGGCACACCCATCAGCACCAAAGCAATCGGCGTTGCCAGCAACAGCGGCACTCCGAACCCCGCAATATGCCCCGCGATCTTGGCCGCTGCCAGCCCCTCATCGGACCATCCGCGCAATGTCAATTGATCGAGCACGCCTGCCTGCCGGTCGGGGAGGATGAGTCGCTCGATCGGCAGCAGGCTTGCAAGAAGCGCGGCGATCCACAGCACGCCACCACCGGTGCGCGCGAGCAACGCCTTGTCAGGCCCGACGACAAAGGGAAACAGCGTCGCCACCGCAAGGAAGAATACCACAGGCAGCCATAATCCTCCACCTGTCCAGGCAAGCCGCACATCGCGCCAGACAAGCGAGGTAAAGGCCTTCATGACCGCGCCTTCACTGTCCGGTCGATCAGCAAGCTTTGCGAGACGGTGATGGTAGGCGCAATGTGCGACGCAACTATCGCCATACCGCCACCTGCGGCATGACGGTGCAGTGCCTCGTCCAGCCGCACGACATTGGCCTGATCGAGGCCGTTATAGGGTTCGTCGAGCAACCAGATGGCAGCGCCGCTGGCAATCATGCGCGCTAGGCTGGCGCGTCGCTTCTGCCCCGCCGACAGAAAACGCACCGGAAGTTCGGCGAGCGGCACAAGATCGAGTGCCTCCAGCGCCTTCTCCAACGTTGCCATACTCGCGCTATCGAGCCTGGCCCAAAAACGCAAATTACCCTCCAGCGTCCGGTCGGGGTCAAGACCGATCGCATCATCGGTCAACGCAATGCGTCCCTCGACCGTCTTTTCACCTGCTGTCAGCGGCAGCAGGCCGCCGAGGCAACGCAGCAAGGTCGATTTGCCGCTGCCATTGGCGCCCCGAACCCAGAATATCTCGCCGCTTTTTGCCTCCAGCGAAAAATCGCGCAACACCAGCCGGTTGCCGCGCTTTATTGCCGCACGATCAAGACGGATGAAGGGCGCTTCGGCTTGACGGGCGTTCATGCCGCGACATAGGCATGGGCCGGACAAAATGCAAAGGATGACATGATGACCGTCACAAAGCTGGACGATGGCGAACGGGTCGCGGCGCTCAATGCGCTGCCGCTGTGGGACTATGACAGCGCGGCGCTTGGCATCCGGCGCAAATTTGCCTTCACCGATTTTGCCGAGGCTTTTGCTTTCATGACCCGCGTCGCAATTCTGGCGGAAAAGGCCGATCACCATCCGGAATGGTCGAATGTTTATAACCGGGTCGAAATTGTGCTCACGACCCATGATGCGGGCGGTCTGTCGCAGCGCGATATTGCCCTTGCGAAGGCTATCGACGGATTTGCCGTGGGCTAGAAAAGCCCCCGACTACGGCACTATTGCCATGCTGGACTTTTGCCCCGTTTGGGCAAATAGTGCACCATGGTTTTCGCAGAACATCCGCTGCGGCGCTGGGCCGTCAACGAAATGCACCTGCGCCGTTTTGCGCCGGTGGGGCGGTCCTGCGAAATATATCAGGTGGTCCGGTTGCTCGAACCTGCCGAGCGGGCCGAGGAAGACCGCTGGCTGATTGCCGACAAACCGCCTTTTGTCGAATGGAACTTGGCCCCGCGCCATGGTCAGGGACGTGCCGAGGGCGATATCTATTTCCTCTGGGAACGGCATACCGAAGCAAGCACGATTACCCTGATTTTCCCCGATGGAACCGCCGAGGCTTTGCGAGGCCAATATGTGCAATGGATGGAACGCTGGCCAGGGGCGGTGGTCCGCGCAACGCGGATATTGGTGGTGCCCGATGACCATGACATTGATGGCGAACTCGCACGGCTGAAAATCCTGCCGTCGGAAATGGTGTGCTGCGACATTAACGCGGGCCTCAGGCTATGGTCCGATTTCGGCATTCACGACGATGGCTATGGCTGCCTGCTGTTGACGGCTGGCGATGTCAGCGATGGCGAGCGGGGAAGAATTGTCCAGCGCGTGCAAGAACTGGGCAATTACCGTAATCTTGCGCTACTGGGCTTTCCGACAGTGCAGGAATATGGCCCGCAGGTCGACCGGCTGGAACAGAAACTGTCCGAACATGCGCGCCGCGTCGCGCAGGCGGATCAGGATGATGAAACGCTGCTCAACGAACTTGCCGGAATATCGTCCGAACTTGAGCTGATCCGTTCGGCCACCGGTTTCCGGCTGAGCGCAACCGCTGCCTATGCAGAGGTCGCAGCCGACAGGCTGGCCTCGCTCGATGTGCGGCCTGTCGCCAATTATCAGAGCCTCACTGACTTCACCGAAAGGCGACTGATCCCGGCATCGCGCACCTGTTCGGTTTTCCGGCAGCGGCTGTCGCATATTGCGGAGCGGATTTCGGGCGTCATGCACACATTGGACGTGCGCATCGACAGCCGGATCAAGGGGCAGAATTTGCAGCTAATGCGTTCGATGGAACGCTCGACCCAGCTGCAATTGCGCTTGCAAACCCTGGTCGAGGGGCTGTCGGTAATTGCCGCTGCCTATTATCTGATGGGCCTGATTGCCTTTGTCGCAAAAGGTGCGGCGGCCTGGCCATCGGGATCGCGCGTCGATCTTTTCGTAGGGGCGGCGACCCTGCCGATCGTGATCCTGATCTATGTCTTCGTCCGCCATTTGCGGCACAAGGTTTTGAGCGGCGAAGACGAGTCAATTTCCCGTATTGAGAATGGGTGAAATAAGAGCATTATCCGCTTTGCAAAGCCCTGAAAATGCGGTAATTTGGCCAGTGTCAGGGAACAGATTTTGTCTGATGACGGGTGAGGAGAATTTATGATCAAGACACGGACATTAATGGGCGTTGTTGCCCTGTCGGCTTTGGTCGCCGCATGCGGCGGCGGCAGTTCAGAGGGTGAGGAGACGAAAGCTGCGGCGGCACCTGCTGCCGCGCCGGCTCCTGCCACTCCCGCGCCGGCAGCGGCGCCTGCGCCAGCTGCTGGAACGCCGGCTGCAACCGATGTTGCCACGCTTGACGGCACCACCTTCGCCAGCTTCACCGGCACGGCTGCTGCAGGCAAGGTGGTATTTGCGCAGTGCCGCACCTGCCATGTCACCGACGCAGGTGTAAACAAGACCGGCCCGTCGCTGAACGGCATTATCGGCCGCAAGGCGGGGACCGTTGCCGGATATAATTATTCTCCGGCCAACGCGAACAGCGGCATTACCTGGACGAAGGAAAAGCTGTTCCAATATCTGGAAAAGCCGCAGCGCGTTATCCCGCAGACCAAGATGATTTTCCCGGGCATTCCCGACGCGCAAAAGCGTGCCGACCTGATTGCCTATCTCGAAAATCCCGCCTGATCGGTACAAGCATGAAACAAAAAAGGCCGGGGCGACCCGGCCTTTTTTGTTTTTGGCGGAGCAAAGTCAGGCGGCCATATCCCGCCTCGCCAGTTCGCAATGCGACCAGATTTCGGAAAGCGCGCGCAGCAGGCGATCAATATCGCCGTCGCTATGCACAGGCGAAGGCGTGATCCGCAGCCGCTCGGTACCACGTGGCACCGTCGGATAGTTGATCGGCTGCACATAGATGCCATGATTGTCCATCAACCAGTCGCTGATAAATTTGCACTTTTTGGGATCGCCAACCATCACCGGGATGATGTGGCTGGGATTGGGCAGATGCGGGATGCCCATGCGATCAAGCGCGCCGCGCACCTTTGCGACACGTTTTTGATGCTGGGTGCGCTCGACTGCGCTTTCCTTTAAATGGCGGATGCTGGCACAGGCACCGGCTGCAACGGCCGGGGGCAGCGCAGTTGAAAAGATGAAGCCGCTGGCAAAGGTGCGGACGAAATCGCACAGGTCACGGCTGGCCGCGATATAGCCACCCATCACGCCATAGGCCTTGCCCAGCGTCCCTTCGATCACCGTAATCCGGTCCATCAGCCCTTCGCGTTCGGCAACGCCGCCGCCGCGCGGACCGTAAAGGCCTACGGCATGAACCTCGTCGATATAGCTCATCGCATTATGCTTCTCGCAAACCTCGACGATTTCGGCGATCGGCGCGATGTCACCGTCCATCGAATAAACACTCTCAAAGGCCACCAGCTTGGCGCGCGCGGGATCGAGGTCGGCAAGTTTCCGGTCCAGATCTTCGGGGCTGTTATGCTCGAACACCCGACATGGCGCGCGGCTGTGGCGTATGCCCTCGATCATCGAGGCATGGTTCAGCGCGTCCGACAGAACGACGCAGTCGGGGATTTTTGCCGCGAGCGTTCCCAGTGCTGCCCAGTTCGACACATAGCCCGAGGTGAAGAGCAGCGCGTCTTCCTTGTTGTGCAGATCGGCGAGTTCCGCCTCCAGCAGCACATGATGATGGTTGGTGCCCGATATATTTCGCGTACCGCCTGCGCCAGCGCCGCATTCGTCTAGTGTTTCGTGCATTGCGGCCAGTACCTTGGGATGTTGCCCCATGCCCAGATAGTCGTTCGAGCACCATACAGTCACATCTTTGGTTTCGCCGTCGACAAAGCGCGTGGCACGGGGGAAGGAGCCTGCCTTGCGCTTGATATCGGTGAAGACACGGTACCGCCCCTCTTCGCGCACGGCAGTCAGTTGCTCCCCGAAATAACCCTGATAGTCCATTGCGAACCCTCCTCCTCAAATTTCTCTTTTTGTCCTTTTGTCCATCGCCCAGCCCCAGAGCGCGGAATCGCGAAAGGGCAGGGCAAGAAAAAGATGCTCGAGCGCTGCCAGCAGGCACAGGCAGCATAACAGGCTTGCCGAAACCGCTTCGCCGCCGGTCGTGGCGGAATAGGCCACCAGCGCGAACCAGCAGGCAAGCGCCATGATCAGCGTGATCGTCGCAGGCAGCACAAGGTGCAGCGATTTCGGCCCGAAATAGCTTTTGAGATAATCGAGATGCGGCGGCAGCAACTCATCGCTCATATAGGGAACGCCGCGATAGATGTTCAGTTTTGACGCAAGCCGGAAAACGAACAGCAAGGCAACGGCATAGGCCCCTGTGGCGTTCACGGTTACCGCTGCTAACAGCAAAAGCAGACCTGCCGTCATCGCCAATGCCACCTCGTGATGGATTAGCGCCAGCGTCGCCATTGAAAAACGTCGCCAGCCGCTGGCCCCGAGCGGGCAGGGTTCGCGGTGCACGCCGGTAACTGCACCGGTCAGAAAGCTGATTTCATGCCAACTCCAGATCAGCAGGCCGCCGGTGAAGGACGCATAGCTTGCCCACGCGGCGTCCGATTGGCTGGAGAGAGCGACCAGCGAAAGGCCCACAAAGGCGCAAAGACAGGCTATCAGCAACGACCCACCGAACGAGGCGCGTAGCCGGTGGCTGATCATGGCGACCACGCCGGTGCTGACGAACCAGAGCAGGATGACCGCAACGAAGGGCAAGGCAAGGCCCGCACCGTTCACCATGCAGGCTGCAGCCTGATGGTATCGGGCAGCGGATTGGTTTTGGGTTTCATGAAAAACATGCGTGCAAAGGCGAAACCGGCCTTTGCCAGATTGGCCATGCGGCCTGCGACACCCGGAATGCCGCCCCTTGCCTTGGCATCTTCCAGCCCAACCGAGGCGCGGCGCAGACTTTCCATCGCGGCGCGAAAACGCGGGTCATCGGTGTCGAGCTCGACCGGAAAAACCTGACGGCTGATCTGCGTCGTGATGCGAAACACATCATAGCCATAGTCTTTTGGATGCACGCCCAGCGCGCGGTGGAATACCGGCCGGTTATGATCGCGCACATACATGGTCGCATAGACCGACAGCAGAAAGAACCGAATCCACAGCTTGTTCAACCCGGTGAGCAGCTTGGGGTCAGCTCGCATCAGCAGCGCGAATGCCTCACCATGGCGAAACTCGTCATTGCACCAGTCCTGAAACCAGTCGAAAATCGGATGGAACTTGTTTTCGGGGTTACGCGCGAGGTGCCGGTATATGGTGATATAGCGCGCATAACCGATCTTTTCAGAAAGATAGACCGCGTAGAAAATGAATTTGGGTTTGAAGAAGGTGTATTTCTTCGTCTTGGTAAGGAACGACAAGTCGATGCCGATCCCTTCGCCTCTCAGCGTTTCGTTGATGAAGCCGGCGTGGCGGCTTTCATCGCGGGCGAGCAGTTTAAACAGGCGTTTCATGTCGGGGTTCTTCACCCGCTTGGCGATCTCGGCATAAAGGATGCAGCCCGAAAATTCGGATGTCAGCGAGCTTGCCAGAAAGTCGATGAACTCGGCGCGAAGCTCCGGTTCCAACCCTGCAATCACGCCATTAAAGGCGTCGGTTTTCCTGAAATGCCGTTTATTGCGGTCTTCCTCCATCTCCGCCATCAAATCTTCCCACTCCGTGCGCACCGGCGAAATGTCGAGTGCGTTCATCGCGTCGAAGTCGGTCGTGTAGAATCGAGGCGAAAGCACGGTTTCCTGCCGGGCAATTGCCAGCGTGTCATGCTGTGCAGCCAGAGTTTCCGGGCCTGAAGCCACGATTCTGCTATGCGCGTTCATGATAATCTCCCGGGGGTGAAGCTGACTTCGTACAGTTCGGCGAGTTCGAAATTGCTGGCGAATTTGGTCCAGAAGCGGCGAAAAAGGCCCGCGCGGCGGACCGTTGCGTGACGTTCGAATACGCGTTTTTCGCCAAAACTGACCATGATGGGCGCGCCATGCACGCGCACCTGATCACCGGGCTCAATCTCGATATTGCCCGCAAGTTCGACATGCGCATGGAAATGCTCGGCTGACTGCTCGATCTCGATCCGGCAGGCAGTGTCGAAGACTTCGGAAGAAAATAGCCGGGTCATGGCGCGGGTGCCTCCAGCATATCGGCGAAAGCCTTCACATGGTCGGCGCCGAAGCCATAAATTTCGGCCGATTTTCCTGTCTGCGGATCGGCCAGCGACAGTGCACCCGTATCCCAGCGAACAAGGCGAAAGGGTTGTTCAGGGCCAAATCCCGCTGCCGCCCGCGCCTTCGCAAGCCGCCGTAGCGTTGCACGGACAAAGCCGCCCTTACCATAGCCGATGATCGAGACGATAGCGCCGCTCTTTGCATCGCTGACCACAACAGCGCCATCGGCCCGATCGGCAAACAGCAGCATTTTTTCGGCAACAGCGACGCTCCCGGCAGCGGAGCGTTCGGCAACTGGATTGGCCGATTGCGGTAACAGCCCCGTGCTGACCGCGCCGGTGAAGGCCATGGTCGCGACCAGCAAAACGGCAATTCCAATCAGCGCGCCGCGCGGTACGGTGGGGTCGTCGTGATGATGCGCGCTGTGGCTCATGCTGCTGCTCCTGCCCAGCGGCCTGTACCGGGCTCGGCATTGGTGCGTGCTTCTTCAGGGGCAATCGCCTGCACCTGCTGTGTCGCCCTGAACAAGAGCTGGGCGACGTTTCGGGCGTCGGGAATGGCGCGCAGCATCGGCTGCGGACGGGCAATGCGTAGCGAGCGGACATGCGGCCACAGCATCAGATAGCCAAGCCGCGGCGCACCTTTCAGCGCCAAGACAATCGACCCGCTGCCATTGCCCAGCATTTTCAGGTTCGCGCTCTCAATTTCGGTCAGCGGCAGGTTGACGCATTTGTTGAGCGCGACCCCGACTCTCAGGACGATCCGCCGGTTGGTCAGCGTGTAAAGCGTTGTCCGCCCGACGCCCCAGGCAAAAGCGACGAGCAGGGCAATGACCACCGACCCCAATACCGACACGGCAAGCGCCGTTTCGGCATCGCCACCGATCGCGGCCCACAATATGATCGTGACGAAATAGGCCGCTGTCAGCCGGATATGCAGGGCATTGGCCGCCATCGTCTTCCAATCCGGAGCCGCCTGCCAGAGGATATGCTCTCCTTCTGGCAGGAAACCGGGCAGGCCCCGGACCGGCTCATGATAATATTCGCTCATATCAGCGGTTCCTGCCGCGCTGCATTGGCGTAGAGATAACCGCCGCCAAAATAGGCAACGATGCGCTCTTCTTCATAAAGGGTGATCTTGCCGGGCACGGCAGGGACGGGCGCATTGGCATAGTCCGCCGCATTGATCGCGTCGATCACGACCCGGCCCTTGCTCCCCTGGATCTTCGACATTCCCATTGGCGCGAGAACAGTGCGCGTTCCAGTGTCGATCTGAAGATAGCGGATCACATGTTCGGCACGGTCGATCCACAGATCGGTCACCGTACCAACCTCCACGCCGTCGGCGGCGATCACGCGCAGCCCGCGCGGGTCGGTATCGCGGCGATGCACCTGGATATGTTCGGCCATGCCAATGGGCACGATGCGGTCGCGGCCCTCGCCATCGAGATCGGTATGTTTGGCACGGTCGGCCCATGCAGCAGGGCCGATGCCATCAACGAGCGGGTTGCCCGTCGGATAATAGGGCGCGCCGGGAGAGGCAAAGGTCCGTTTCCAAGGCTTGTCGAGTGCATCGCGCTGGCCATTGGGAACGGTAACAGCTGGACGGCCGAAAGGCATTTTGAATGTCTTTGGCGCACCCTGGTAGAAAACGCCTCCGGGCGTATCGACGCGGCCCGTTGCCTCATCCTCCAGCGGATAACCCTCGCGGCGGCTTTCGCGCTGCAGATAGACGATCAGCCCGATGAAGAAGAGCACAAAGGTCAAAAACACCAATGATGTCAGGTCCAGCGTGCCTACAATTTTTACGTCATCCATGGTTACTCTCCTGCCCTACTCATCAGGTTGGAAACTCGCTCAACCCAAAGCGTTCACTGTCTTGCCGACCAAAATCGCGGCCAAAATCCTTCCCGGTTACCGGGCCAAGCACCACCAAAGCTGCGAGAAGCAGCGTTATTTCGGTGAGATAGACGGTGCCATAACCCGTCGCCCGTCCGGCGAGCGTTGCCCCCAGACTGTCGTGCAGTGCTACATAGGCGATGCCGTCGCGCAGCATTCCACCCAGCGCCACACCGATCCCGGCGCAGCTTGCCTGCACGGCACCCCATGCCCCCAGCGCCATTCCGGCACTGCCGTTGCGGGCAAGGCTCATGGCAGCGATCATCGTGCCGACCGAAAACAGGCCGGTGCCAAAACCGATCATCACCGCACCCGCGAACAAAAGCGGCGGGCTCGCCAGGGGTGCGGCGAATAGCGCCATCAGAAAGGCGACGATCCCCGCCACAGCGCCAAGCCCTGCAAGACGAAGCGGATCGGCCCCACCGGTCAATTGCCGCGCGCCATGGGCAAATGCCAGCATCGCGCCCGCGGCCCATGCGCCAGTCAGGGCGGTGGTGCTGCCAACCGAAAGCCCCAATATCTCGCCGCCATAGGGTTCGAGCAAGGCATCCTGCATGGCAAAGGCCATCGCTCCGATACCGATGGCAAGCAGCAGTCGGCTGGCATTGGGCTGCGCCACAAACGAAGCCCAAAGCTGCGCAAAGGCTGGATCGGCGTCGGGCGATGTCGTCAACGTGCGGTTGCGCGCTTCCTGTTTCCAAAGCGCGATGACGTTCAACACCATCGTCAGTGCCGCAGCGCCCTGGATCACTTGAACCAGACGCGTTGCACTGAAGTCGCGCAGCAGGCCACCGATCGCGAAAGCCGCCGCCATCATCCCGATAAGCTGCATGACATAGAGCAGCGCCACCACGCGTGGCCGCTTGTCGGCAGGTGCAATATCGGTCGCAAGTGCAAGCCCTGCGGTTTGCGTTACGTGCATGCCACCGCCGGTCAGCATGAAAGCAAGGCAGGATGCCGCGATGCCGATCATGAAGGTATCGGGCCGGGTCAACAGGATCAGCGCAAAAGGCATGATGGCAAGCCCGCCAAATTGCATCAGCGTGCCGAACCAGATATAGGGTACGCGCCGCCAACCCAGAACCGAACGATGCATATCCGACCGGTATCCGATCAGTGCACGGAATGGTGCGACCAGCAACGGGATGCCGATCATCAGCGCCACGATCCAGGTCGGCGCGCCCAGTTCGACAATCAATACGCGATTGAGCGTGCCGTTGAGCAGCACGATGGCGATCCCGACGCTGACCTGAAACAGTGCCAGTCGCAACAACCGCCCGATTGGCAGTTCGGCACTTGCGGCATCGGCAAAGGGCAGGAACCGCGCCCCCACGCTTTGCCAGAATGTTGCAAGGGCCAGCCGGTTAGCCATCAGATGCTGATCTCCATCGCCTGGCTTTTGTAAAAGCCGCTTGAGATGCGCCGGCAGCTATCGACACGCCAGCCTGGCAGGGCATCGACGATGGCGCGCGACAGCCGCGCCTCCGAAACAGGCTTTATCGCTGGGCTGCGGTCGCTTCGAGGGAAGGCCTTGCCTGCGACATGCATCAGGCGCAGCAGCGGCGTTCCCGGCGCAAAGGTGAAAGCGATATGCGCGGTGCGCTGGCTCCATGCTTTCAGCACGCCGACAATGTCGTGCTCGTCATAGTGGATCAGCGAGTCCATCGCGACAACATGATCGAACAGCCCCAGGCTATGGCTGCGCATGTCGCCAACGCGCCATTCGATGTTCAGCCCCGATGGCGCACGGTCCCTTGCGACATCGACCAGCCCTTGGGAGACATCGATAGCGACCACTTCTGCCCCGCGTAATGCCGCCTCAATGGCAAGTGCTCCGGTGCCGCATCCTGCATCGAGCAATCGTGCCCCGCGCATGTCGGCTGGCAGTGTGGACAAAAGCAGCGCGCGCATCGCATCGCGCCCGGCGCGCACGGTTGCACGAATACCGCTGACGGGAGCATCGCTGGTCAGATCTTCCCACGCCTTGCGCGCCGTCTTGTCGAAATAGGTTTCGAGTGCAGAGCGGCTCTGCTGATAGCTGGTCGAGGCGAAGCTGGTCTTCATCATTCAAACCCCAGAAAGTCGAAAATGTCGCGGTCCTTCATGGGCTTGGCGTCTTGCGGCTCGACTCCCGCCCATAGCCGCCGGGCAAGGTTCATATATTCCTCGCACGCGGCCTCGACCTCGGGCGTACTTTCCATCTCGAACAAAGTGCATTTTTTCAGGCGGCTGCGACGGATTGCGTCCAGATCGGCAAAATGCGCGAGCCGCTGCATGCCTATGGCATTCGAGAACCTGTCGATTTCGTCAGTTTCACGACTGCGGTTGGCAACGACGCCTGCCAGACGAACATTGTAATTTTTCGCCTTGGCGTTGATAGCGGCAACGATACGGTTCATCGCGAAGATGCTGTCAAAATCATTGGCGGCGACGACGATAGCGGCGTCGGCATGTTGCAACGGCGCCGCAAATCCGCCGCAAACGACATCGCCCAGCACATCGAAGATGACGACATCGGTATCTTCGAGCAGATGATGCTGTTTGAGCAGCTTGACCGTCTGCCCGACGACATAGCCGCCGCAGCCCGTGCCGGCGGGAGGCCCGCCCGCCTCGACGCACATCACGCCATTATAGCCTTCGAACATATAATCGTCGGGGCGCAATTCCTCGCTATGAAAGTCGACGGTTTCGAGCACGTCGATCACCGTCGGCATCATCTTCTTGGTCAGCGTGAAGGTCGAATCATGCTTGGGATCGCAGCCGATCTGCAGCACGCGGTGGCCGAGTTTGGAAAAGGCAGCCGACAGGTTGGATGAGGTCGTCGATTTGCCGATCCCGCCCTTGCCATAGACAGCGAACACCTTCGCTGTGCCAATCTTGTCGTTGGGATCGAGCGCAACCTGCACGCTGCCTTCGCCGTCCGGAGGCGCGGTGTCGAGAAGGTTGAGGGTCATGGCGTCTCTCCAGTCATTCTGCGGGGATCAGGCCTTCCAGCCTGTCTTCAAGGTCGTTGCTCGCGGCTTTCAGGCCAGCGAGTGTTTCGGCGTCTGGGGTCCATAAATTGCGCTCGCATGCTTCGAGCAAGCGGTCGGCAACGCGCGCCGAGCTTTTGGGATTAAGCGCCGACAGTCGTGCGCGCATTTCGGGATCGAGCACGAATGTCTCACTGATCTTTTGATATACCCAGGGTGACACGCTGCCGGTGGTGGCGGACCAGCCAAAGGTGTTGGTCACATGATTTTCCAGATGGCGCACGCCTTCAAAACCATGTTTCAACATGCCTTCATACCATTTGGGGTTCAGCATCCGGGTGCGCGTTTCCAGATCGATCTGCTCGCCCAGACTGCGCACCTTGGTGCTGCCTTGGGTCGCATCGACGATATAGACCGGCGCTGCCTGCCCCCTCGCTTTTTCAACCGCCCGGCTCATTGCGCCAAGTCCGTCAATATAATGATCGAGATCGGTGACACCGGTTTCGACGCTTTCCAGATTCTGGTAGGCGAGTTCGACGCCAGCCAGTTCGCTTTCCAGCAAGGCGCGGTGCTGCACCGGCGCGCCACTACGGCCATAGGCAAAGCCCTTCTTCGCCTCGAACATTTCAGCCAGCTCTTGCGGATCGTTCCACGTGCCGCCGTCGATCATCATGTTGACGTTCGCGCCATAGGCGCCTTGCGCATTGGAAAAGACGCGTAAGGACGCGGTTTCCAGATCGCAACCATGCTGCGCCTGATGCGCCAGACTATGCTTGCGGACAAAATTCTGTTCGGGAGGTTCATCGGCAATCGTCGCGAGCCAGGTCGCATCGGCAATCATCCGCGTCTGCAGCGGCAACAGGTCGCGGAAAATGCCCGACAGGGTTACGACAACGTCAATGCGCGGACGGCCAAGTTCAGCGAGCGGTATCAGCTCCGCCCCCGACAGGCGGCCATAATCATCAAAGCGGGGCCGCGCGCCAATCAGCGCCAGTGCCTGCGCAATTTGTGCGCCTTCGCTTTTCAGATTGTCGGTGCCCCACAGCACCATCGCGATGCTTTCGGGCAGCTTGCCGCCATCGGCCATGTGGCGCGCCAGCAGCTGCTCGGCCTGCGCCATGCCTTGGATGCAGGCAAATTTGCTGGGGATGCGGAACGGATCGAAGCCATGGAGATTTCGGCCCGTCGGTAGAACCTCGGGATTTTTCAATATGTCGCCGCCGGGGGCGGGGGCGACAAAGCTGCCGTCGAGCGCGTGGATCAGCGCGCCGAGTTCGTCATTGGCATCGATCCGGGCTTCGATATCGGCGCGGTCGCATTCGGGGCTTGCGGACAGCATCGCCGTGACCATATCGTCGCGCTCTTCCTGCGATAGCGCGCCGCCAAAGACATGCAGGCCATGCGGGATCAGTTCGCGTTCGATCTCGTACAGCCGACCGGGCAATTCGGCGAGATCGCCCGCGTCGATCTCAAGGTTTGAACAGGCATCACGGATCAGCGTTTCGAGATCGCGGCGCTCGTCGCCATCATCCGCTACCGACCGATGGCGCTCGAGCATCGCTTTCAGATCGGCAAAACCCTGATACAGGCCTGCCTCAGCCAGCGGCGGGGTCAGGTAGCTGACGAGCGTCGCGCCTGACCGACGCTTGGCGATCATGCCTTCCGATGGGTTGTTCGATGCGTAGAGATAGAAATTGGGCAGATCGCCGATCAAGCGCTCGGGCCAGCAATCGCCGCTCATCCCTGCCTGCTTGCCGGGCATGAATTCGAGCGCACCGTGCGTGCCGAAATGCAGCGCCGCGTCGGCACCGAAATCCTCGCGGATGTAGCGGTAGAATGCGGAGAAGGCGTGTGTCGGGGTAAATTGCCCCTCGAACAGCAGGCGCATCGGATCGCCTTCATATCCGAATGCAGGCTGGACACCGACAAAGACATTGCCGAACTGCGCGCCGAGCACATGGATCGACTGGCCGTCGCTTTGCTGGCGACCGGGGGCGGGGCCCCATTGCGCCTCAATCTCGTTCAGATAGCGCTCGCGCGCGACATGATCGTCGGCGCTGATCCTTGCCGCGACATTGGCGTCGGCACCATAATGACTGGCATTGCCCGTCAGGATGGCGTCGCGCAGGGCATCGACGCTTGTAGGCACTTCGACCGCATAGCCCTCGCCTTGCAAGCGCTGCAGCGTTGCGTGCAGCGATTCAAACACCGCCAGATACGCCGCTGTTCCGGTTGCTCCGGCATTTGGCGGGAAGTTGAACAACACAATCGCCAGTTTGCGCTTAGCCCTTTCGCTACGGCGCAGCACGATCATCGCGGCAACCTTGCTGGCCAGCGCAGCGGCGCGCTCAGGGCAGCTTTGCATTGCGCGGACATTTTGGGTCACCGCAAATGTGCAATTGCGGGCACAGCCGGTGCAGCCCTCCGGCGAACCGTCAGACCGGCCACCGAACACGCTTGGCAAGATCGCCCCGTCCAGTTCGGGGATTGCCATCATCATTGTGGTTTCCAGCGGCAGCAAGCCCATCCGCCCCGCACCCCATTGTTCGAGGCTCTGAAACTCGATCGGATGCGCGGCGATATAGGGTACATTCATCTGTGTCAGCGTTTCGACCGCCGCATCGACATCATTATAGGCGGGCCCGCCGACGAGGCTGAAACCGGTCAGGTTTACGATGGCATCGACCGTTGTCTTGCCATTGCGCATGAAGAATGCGTCGATCGCCGGGCGCGAGTCGAGACCGCTGGCAAAGGCGGGAATGACGCGTAGTCCCTGCGCCTCCAGCATCTCGATCATTCCATCATAATGGCCCGTATCCTTGGCCAACAGATAGGAGCGCAGCATCAGAACGCCGACCGTTCCGCGCGCATTTTTGACCGTAGGCAGCCTTGCTGCGTCGGCGCTCAGCCGCTCAGTCATGTCGGGATGATAGACGCCAACCTCCGGATATTCGCGCGGCGGCGTCGCTGGCAATTTGCCTTTCAGCGCTGCCCGATCGCCGCTGGCATAACGGTCGATCAGCCCGCGGACCATATCAACGACATTATCGTCCGACCCGGCAAGCCAATATTGCAGGGTCAGGAAATATTGCCGCACATCCTGCGCAGGGCCCGGAATCCAGCGCAGGATTTTTGGCAAGCGGCGCAGCATTTTCATCTGCCCAGCGCCAGAACTTGCCCCCGGCTTGCTGGAACCCCGCAGCTTCTTCAGCAGCGCCATCGGCCCCTTGGCGGGCTTGCCCATGTTGTAGGCGCCGAGCCGCGTCAGTTTGACGATATCGCCCTGCGACATAATTCCAACAATCGCGTCGCACTTGTCGCGCCGCGCCAGCATCGCCGAGTGGATCGCGCGGACATGATCGTCGAGGAACAGCATGGTGGCGATGATGATGTCGGCGCGGGCAATATCGGCTTTGGCACGATCGAGCACCGAATGATCGCGGTCCCAGTCGGAGGCAGCGTAGAAACCGATGCTGACATTGTCGGCGGCCATTTGCATGTTGGCCCGCTCGACCGCAGCGGCGAGATGGTTGTCGAGCGTGACGATGACCACCCTGACTTTTGGGCGGACCGAAGGGGCGCGGCTACCGGGCATAATACGCCTTCGCTTCATACAGGGTGGCGAGTTCGATCGTCGAAACGCCGCGTTCGGATGCGAACAATTCGGTGTTTTTGCGGGCCTTGCCGCGTACGAAAAAGGGGATTTTCTTGAGTTCGGCCAGTGCCTCGGCCGTCCACAAATCCTCCCCATCCGCCGGATGGGGAGGGGGACCACCCGCAGGGTGGTGGAGGGGTATTTCGGGTTGGGAGAATACCCCCCCACCGTCCTTCGGACGGTCCCCCTCCCCAGCAGAGCTGGGGAGGAATTTTCCAAGATGCGAAGCCCCCGCCCCATCGTGAAATTCGAAATCGTCGCGGAACATCGTCAGCAGATGTTCCTCCAGCCCCATCACAAGCGGATGGACCCAGCTGTCGAAGATCACATTCGCGCCCTCGAAACCCATTTGCGGGGAGTAGCGTGCCGGGAAATCCTGCACGTGGACGGGTGATGAAATGACCGTGCAGGGAATGGAAAAGCGCTTCGCAATATGCCGTTCCATCTGCGTGCCCAGCACCAGTTCAGGTTGCGCTTCCTGGATCGCGGTTTCAACGGCCAGATGATCATCGGTAATGAGTGGATCGACGTCGTAAAGTTTGGCAGCAGCGCGAATTTCGCGGGCATATTCGCGGTTGTAACAGCCAAGGCCAACAACCTTGAAACCAAGTTCCTCGCTGGCCACGCGCGCAGCGGCGACCGCATGGGTGGCATCGCCAAAGATGAAAACCCGCTTCCCGGTCAGATAGTTGGAATCGATTGAACGGCTCCACCATGACAGGCGCGAAAGCCCCTCGGCGAGCATCGGCTCGGGGTCGACTCCGGCGAGTGCTGCCACCTCGCGGATGAAATCCTGCGTTGCGCCAACGCCGATGGGTATGGTGCGCACGGCAGGCTGGCCGAATGTGCGCTTCAGATAGTCGGCGGCAAGGTCGCCGGTTTCGGGGTAAAGCACGATGTTGAAATCAGCTTCGCCAAGGCGGGCAATATCGGCGGCACGTGCGCCCAGCGGCGCGACCACGTTGATGTCGATGCCCAGCTTTGCCAGCAGGCTGGTAATCTCGGCCACGTCGTCGCGGTGGCGAAAACCGAGCGCCGTCGGCCCGAGAAGATTGACGAGCGGACGCCGCCCCGCCTTGTCTGTTACGCGGCGATCCTTGTCGGCCAGCGCGCGGACAATCTGGTAGAATGTCTCTGCCGCGCCCCAATGTTCCTTGCGGCTATAGCTTGGCAGTTCGAGCGGAATCACGGGGATTGGCAACCCCATTTTTTCGATCAGGCCTGCAGGATCATCCTGGATCAATTCGGCGGTGCAGGATGCGCCGACGATCATGGCGTCGGGATTGAACCGGGCAATGGCGTCGCGCGCTGCGGTCTGGAACAGTTCCGACGTATCCTTGCCCAGATCGCGTGCCTGAAATGTGGTATAGGTGACGGGCGGGCGTTTGCCGCGCCGCTCGATCATCGTGAACAACAGGTCGGCATAGGTGTCGCCCTGCGGCGCGTGCAGGAGATAATGCACACCCTCCATCGCGGTTGCCACGCGCATTGCGCCAACATGCGGGGGGCCTTCATATGTCCAGACCGAGAGCTGCATGGCGCTATACCCTCAACACGTCGCGGCGGCGCAGCGGCCGCGCGAACAGTTCGGCAAGATCGCCCGCCTGGTCGAAACCGTGGATGGGGGAGAAGACGAGCTCGATCGCCCATTTCGTCGAAAGCCCTTCCGCCTCCAGCGGGTTGGCAAGGCCGAGACCGCAAACCGTCAGGTCTGGCCTAGCTTCGCGCACGCGGTCTAATTGACGATCGACATCCTGCCCTTCACTCAGCATGGTTCCAGCGGGAAGTGCTGCCAGCTCCTGCGCCATATGCTGGCGGTGCAGATAGGGCGTGCCGACCTCTATCAGGTTCATGCCAAGTTCGTTTGCAAGGAAGCGCGCCAGCGGCACTTCAAGCTGCGAATCGGGCATGAAGAAGATCGACCGGCCGGAGAGCCGCTCGCGGTGATGGGCAAGCGCAGTGGATGCACGCTCCCGATAGGGGCGCAGCACGGCATCGACATGGGCTTGGTCGATGCCGAATGCGTCGGCTGCCGCGCACAGCCAGTCGGTTGTGCCCTCCACGCCAAAGGGGAAAAGCGCGTCTATTCGGACGGCTCCGCGCGCTTCAAGCGCTGCGCCCGTCGCGCCCAAAAAGGGTTGGGCAAGCAGGAAACGGGTGTTGGGGCCAACGCCGGGTAGCTCGGCAACCGCGCGCTCCGGAAGCAAGCCAACATTCCTTATGCCCAGCTCAGCAAACAGCCGCCGAAACTGGTCCTCGACAATATCCGGCAGCGATCCGACGATCAGCAGGTTTCGCGCGTCGCTCTCCAGCATCACCGGCACAAGCGAGGCGAGGCAGGCATCCTCGCCCTCGGTAAAGGTCGTCTCGATGCCGCTGCCGGAATAGTTCAATATGCGGACCTGAGGCGCGTGCTTGGCACCAAGCCGTTGTGCAGCCTTGGCAAGATCGAGCTTGATGACTTCGGACGGGCAACTGCCGACCAGAAACAGCGATTTAATCTCGGGCCGCCGTGCCAGCAGCTGGTCAACAATGCGGACCAGTTCCTCATTGGCGTCGGCAAGCCCTGCAAGGTCCCGCTCTTCCATGATTGCTGTTGCAAAGCGCGGTTCGGCAAAGATCATCACGCCTGCTGCTGACTGGAGGAGATGCGCGCAGGTGCGGCTGCCAACCACGAGGAAAAAGGCATCCTGCATCTTGCGGTGCAGCCAGATGATGCCGGTCAACCCGCAAAAAACTTCGCGCTGGCCGCGTTCCTTCAGCACCGGCGCGCAGTCACTTAACGCGGCTGGGATCAACGGCGCATTCATGCCGCTTCCCCCTGCAATCGCGCCATGCGCAGCTTGTAGAGAAATTGGCCAGCGTTGATCACATAGGTTGCATAGGCAGCCAGCGCGACGAACATTTGCTGCTCTGTCGTGCCCCAATCGTTGAACAGCATGATCAGATAGGCGGTGTGCAACGCCAGCACCGCCATGCTGAAAACATCCTCCCAGAAAAATGGCTTGGCGAACAGCCATTCGTCGAAGACCGCCTTTTCCCAGATCGAGCCGGTGATCATGATCGCGTAAAGTATGCAGGTTTTAAGGATAACCGACATCTCGGCAGCAGCTTCGCCTTGCCCGGTTGTCAGGAAACGGCACACAAGAAACAGGCTGACGCCAAAGACTAGAAACTGGATCGGCGCCAATATGCCCTGAACCAACGTCCAGCGCGACGAGTCGCGGCGCGCGCGCTGCTCGGGCGTATAGAGCGGCGATTGCGCGACATAACCCGCCGCGACAGCGGGTTTGCGGAAATCAGCCTGCGGCTCGACGGGCCTCGACGTGAACAGAGTGCGTGCCCCTCCTCATGGAACATCCCGAATTAAGGAGGAAAAGCCAAAAAGTGTCAAGTTCTTTAGACGTCCAGATAAGTTGACATAACATAGTTTGCAGTGAGGGGTTTTATGGGTTACGCTGCGAGTCGCAGGCAGTGAACTGACTGTCCTGCGGGTTGACGTTATGTCACGCCGACCAGACTTTGAGGAGAGTCTGACAATGGCAACAGTTTTTGGAATTTCCGGACTGCGGTCACGATTGGCGGACTGGCGCGACAACTGGAAATTTTCTGTTCCCTGGCCCACCACTTCCAGAAATGCATATGACCCGGCCAATGACCGCGAATTGTCGCGCGTCATCGAAAATCTGGTCATTCCGCGGCTGATCGCCGGGCTGGATGACAGCATGGCCAAAACGGATGCCATCCGGTCCGATCCTGGCGGGGGGCTCCCCTCGCAAATTTCAATCAGCAAGACCGATATAGCCGCTTTTGCAAGATTATCGCTTGATAACCAGCCGGAGGCGATGCTCGACTATGTCGATGCGCAACTGGCGCTGGGTTGTTCGGTCGAAACGCTTTACATCGATTTGCTCGCACCCGCCGCACGCGAACTGGGTCGCGAGTGGGAGACTGACAGTCTCGATTTCGTCGAGGTCACAATGGGGCTGTGGCGGATACAGGAGGTGCTGCGCGAGCTTTCCGCCCGCGTGCCGCCGAAAGTTGCCCAACGCGGAATGCGGCCAGCCGCGCTGTTTGCGCCCATCCCCGGTGAGCAGCACAGTTTCGGAACATTGATGGTCGGCGATTGTTTCGAGCGGGCAGGCTGGCAGGTAGATGTTTTGATCGAACCCGGGCAATCCGAACTCAACACGCATTGTGCCGAACGCTTTTACGATCTGATCGGATTGACGGTGACATCGGACTGCACTAGCGGCTCGCTACGCAGTCTGGTGACAACATTGAGGGCGATTTCGCGAAATCCGGATGTCAGGATCATGGTCGGTGGCCGCTTTATCAACGAGCATCCGGAATTTGTGGCGCTAAGCGGTGCCGATGCAACTGCAGAAGATGCCGTATCCGCCATTGCCTTGGCAGAACAACTTGTTCGGAGTTTGCCGAACGCCGAAGTCCGGCTTTAAGGAACGATCTTTCGATGAATCTTGAATCAACCGCAGGTGATCGGATTCCGTTTAACGATCCTGACGCCGTGTTCGGCGGGTTTTCGAAAGAGGATGTGGTAAAGCTCGCCAATTGTGCGGGCGATTTCATGCTAGCCATCGACCGCAGCGGCACTATCCGCGATATCGCCGCCAGCGTCCGCGATCACAGCTTTGCCAATCGCTGGATCGGTCAGAAATGGGTCGATACGGTAACGGTCGAAAGCCGGCCCAAGATCGAACAATTGCTCGACCCCGTCCATGCCGCGAAGAACCAGTGGCGGCAGGTCAATCATCCGCATGAGGGCGATGATTTTCCGGTTTCCTACCAACTGATCACCCCCAAGGGCAGCGAATATTCGATTGCCGTTGCGCGCGATCTCCGCACGATCTCCGCCCTGCAGCAGCGCCTGTTGAAAACGCAGCAGTCGATGGAGCGCGACTATCTCCACCTGCGCCAGACGGAGACGCGTTACCGGCTGCTGTTCGATACTATCGCTTATCCTGTGCTGATTTCGGACGCGGAAAATCACGAGATCCAGCAGGCGAACCAGATGTGTCATGCGTTGCTCGATGCGCCGCCGGGGTCGCTTGAGGGGAAGAGCCTGCTGGCGATATTCGACCAAGCAGATCGCGACGCCGTGATTGCCTATCTGGGTGCCGTTGCAGTCAATAGTGCGGTTGCGCCGGTTTCGGTGCGGCTGACGGATCGCGAAGAGGCAATCACGCTCTCGGCATCGGGTTTCCGGCAGGCGGGTCGGCATCACTGGCTGATCAACATGGATGATGGTGCAGCGCAGTCAGGCGGCCGGCAATCCGACCGCTATATCCTCGATGTCGTCGAGAAAATGCCCGACGCCTTTGTGCTGACCGATGAACGGCAGTCGATCATCGTCGCCAACCGCGCCTTTGCCGATCTGGTGCAGGCGGGCAGTGTCGAGCAATTGTTCGGCACACCGCTAGGCAGGTTTATCGGGCGGCCCGATGTAGATCTGGTCCTTTTGCGCAAACAGATGAAGGACTATCATCATGTGCGCAATTTCAGCTCGGTGATCAACGATCTGAACGGCGGCGAGGAGCCGGTTGAAATTTCGGCGATCAAGATCGAGCGCAAGGAGCCGCTCTATGGCTATTCGGTAC
>ERZ1066122.220-NODE-220-length-64208-cov-30.131249_pt1 | contig 64208 bp, 54 predicted proteins | sample MGYA00382769_ERZ1066122 | MGnify/ENA primary metagenome ERZ1066122 (study PRJEB33369, sample SAMEA5778352) | biofilm metagenome | biome: Industrial cooling water; feature: Water cooling tower basin; material: Biofilm | place: United Arab Emirates | collected... | reverse complement strand
CCGCGCGCCCTCCGTCCTCCGGCGGTCCTCCGTGCCTCCGTGGTGACGCGGTTCAAGACCGCCCCCCGGACCGGACCCGCAGCGGCGCACAGCCGTTGACACCGGCCTCGGGAGAGGGTAAGCTTTTGGGCTCGTTACCCTTACGATCAGTCCCATGAGCTACGCGATCATCCGCACCGGCGGCAAGCAGTACCGCGTCACCGCGGGGCAGAGCCTCCGTGTGCCGACCCTCCTCGGCGAGGCCGGCTCGACCGTCGAGTTCAACGAGGTCCTCCTCGGCTCCGACGGCACCAACGTCCGTACCGGCGTGCCCACGCTGTCGGGGGCCTCGGTCACCGCGCAGATCGTGAAGCACGGGAAGGACGACAAGATCATCGTCTTCAAGTTCAAGCGCCGGAAGAACTACGCCCGCAAGCAGGGGCACCGGCAGGGCTTCACCGAAGTCCGCATCACCGACATCAAGCTCGGCTGAGCCAAGAGGATCGCATGGCACACAAGAAGGGCGTCGGCTCCTCGAAGAACGGCCGCGACTCGAACGCGCAGTACCGCGGCATCAAGAAGTACGGTGGCGAGTTCGTCCGCGCGGGCAACATCATCGTCCGCCAGTGCGGCACGAAGTGGCACCCCGGGAAGAACGTCGGCCTCGGCCGCGACTACACGATCTACTCGCTGGTCGACGGCAACGTCGTCTTCGAGCACAAGGACAAGAAGCGCCTCAAGGTCAGCGTCGTGCCGCTCGCGGCCGAGCCGGTCGAGGAGACGCTCGTCGCCGCCGACTGACGTCGGCAGGGTCCGTGTCCCGACGCCCCCGCACCACATCGGTGCGGGGGCGTCGTCGTTCCATCGACCGCGCGGGCGACGTCAGCGTCGCCAGCCGCAGCGCGTCACCGCGGCCTCGGGCCACGCCACCTCGCGCAGCGTCGCGGGCGTCCCGTCGCCGGTGACGTAGAGCGGCTGCCGCAGCACGCCGTCGCAGGCCCCGAAGTGGAGTGCGGCGCCCTTGTGCGCATCGAGCGCCGGGGCGCGCGCGAAGGCCGCGACGAGCGCCGGCGCCCGCGGCGGTGCGTCGAGGGATGCGGCGATGTCGGCGACCAGCTTGACGGCCGCCCACCCGCGCCACGCCCGTTCGCCGAGCGGCACCGCGTGCGCGGCCCGCCAGCGCTCCGCCAGGGGCGCGGCCGACTCGCGTGCGAGGAGCGCGGGATCCCAAGCGACGACGCGTCGCGCGATCACCCCTTCTCGCTCGGCCACCGCATCGCGCAGCGCGGCGGGCGGCCCGACGTGGAGCACCGCGAAATGGCCACCCCGGAGCGGGCCCGGAGCCCACTGGTCGGGCACCTCGCACCACGCGTCGATCACCAGCGCGCGGCGGGCGCGCGCCAGCCGGCCGAGCTCCCGGCAACTCGTGGCGTCGCCCCCGGCGATGATGACGTCGATCGGTGCCTCGCCCTCGCCGAGCACGTGGACCGCGACGGAGTCGCCCGCTCGCGCGGCGAGGCGCGCGGCCTCGGCGAGACCGAACGTCACGCCCGCCGCCGCGTCGGCGTCGAGCCCGGGGGCCACGGCCACGTGGAGGATGCGTGGCTCGGCACGCGTGGGGACCGGCTTCGCCGGCTTCGTGGTCGCGCGCGTGGCGGCGCGCCGCGGCGCATGCGGGGTCCCGCGCTGCGCGTCGAGTGGCGCGACGCTCGCCAGCGCGGCGATGCAGGCGACGACGAGCCGTGACGTCGCCCGGTGACGGAGTGGGGTGGGCGGTCGCATGTCAGTCGTCGAGGGCAAGGGGCACGCCGTGCGCGCCGTGACGACATGGCCCGCGCCCCGGGCGCAAGTGCTGCCGGCGGGCGTCCGGTCGGCGTAGACTCGCCCGCCATGCGCTCCATCCGCTCCAGCGGCCAGGTGCGGCGATCGTTCGTCGTCGCAGGGCTCCACGCGATCTCCGCCGCCGCCGTCCTCGCACAGCGCTCCCCGGTGAGCACCGACGGCGCCCGCCGCGACTCGACCCGCATCCAGCCGCTCCCCACGGTGCAGGTGAAGGTCCTCACCGACCGCGCCGCGACCGTCGAGCAGGTGCCGTGGGCCGTCGGCACCGTGGGGACGCGCGAGCTGCGCCGGGGGCAGCCGACGACGACGCTCGACGAGGCGCTCGGCTCGATCCCGGGGGTCACCGTCGCCCAGCGCTACAACTACGCCACCGACTCGCGCATCTCCATCCGCGGCGCCGGGGCGCGCGCCAACTTCGGCGTGCGCGGCGTGCGGCTCTTCCTCGACGGCGTGCCGCAGACGCTCCCGGACGGGCAGGGACAGCTCACGAACGTGGAGCTCGGCCAGCTCGAGGCGGTCGAGGTGCTCCGCGGGAGCACGGCATCGCTCTACGGCAACGGCTCGGCCGGCGTGATCGCCTTCCGCTCCGACCTCTCGGCCCCCGCGCCGTTCTCGCCCTCCGTGCGCGTCGTCGCCGGGTCGTTCGGGCTGCGGAAGGAGCAGCTGCGCGCCGGCTTCCGCGGCGGGCGCGCGCTCGGCGCGGTCTCGGTGTCGCGCACCCGGGTCGACGGCTTCCGCCAGTACAGCGCGGCCGAGACGCGCCAGTTCAACGCCGCGCTCGACGTGGCCGTGGGGACGAGAGGCACGCTCGAGCTGCGCGCGCTGTCGGCGCAGGTGCCCGCGGCGCTCAACCCGGGGGCGCTCACGGTGGCCGAGTGGAACGCCAACGCCGACTCGGCATCGGCGTTCAACATCCGCCGCGGCGCCGACCGCCGCGTGCAGCAGGACCAGTTCTCGGTGTCGTACCGGCGGGGCGCCGAAGGCGATCGCGCGACGTGGGTGACGACGGCGTGGATCTCGTCGCGCACCGTGCTCAACGCGCTCAGCACCGCGCCGCCGGGTCCCCCGACCCCCGTGAACGGCATCTACGCCACGCTCGATCGGGCCTTCTCCGGGATCCGGACGAGCGGGAGCTGGCGCCTCGGCGAGGCGCCGGGCGCGCCCACGATCGCCACCGGCATCGACGTGCAGCGCATGCGCGACCGGCGCATCAACCGGCGCAGCACCGCCGGGCGCCCGACGGCGCCCACCGACACGATCCTGCTCGACCAGCTCGAGACGACGACGAGCGTCGGCCCCTTCGTGCAGGCGACCTGGTCACCCCTGCGCCGGCTCGGCCTCAGCGCCGGCGCCCGCTACGACCGCATCGCCTTCGACGTCGTCGACGACCACACGGGCGACGGCGGCCCGAACGGCGGCGACAACAGCGGCGCGCGCACGCTCCCCGCGTGGAGCGGCCACCTCGGCGCGACGCTCACCGGGAGCGAGCGCTTCGCCCCGTACGCCAACGTGTCGACGAGCTTCGAGACGCCGACGACGACCGAGCTGCAGGTGCGCCCCGACCGCCTCGGCGGCTTCAACCCGGACCTCGGGCCGCAGCGCACCGTCTCGGTCGAGACGGGGGCGCGGGGCGCGCTCGGCGAGGCGCTGTCGTGGAACGTCGCCGTGTACCGCGCCCGCGTGACGAACGCGATCGTGCAGTCGCGCGTCCTCGACGGCACCGCGTTCTTCGAGAACGCGGGCGAGGTGCGGAACCAGGGCGTGGAGGCGGGACTCAGTGCACGACTGCACCGCCGCGTGGCGCTCAACGCCGCGTACACCTGGTCCGACCTCCGCTACGTGGAGTACAGGCAGCGCAACGGCGCGCGCGTCGACACGCTCGACGGCCGGCAGGTGCCCGGGGTGCCGCCGCAGCAGCTCCGGCTCGGCCTGCGCACCGGCCCGTGGCGGGGCGCGACGCTCGACGCCGACCAGACGTGGGCGAGCGCGCTCTTCGCCGACGACGCCAACGCGCTCCGCGTCCCCGGCTGGGGCGCCGGGCTCCTCAACGCGCGCCTCGCGTGGACGATGCGCTTCGGCCGGCAGCGGATCGAGCCGTTCGTGGGGATCCTGAACGCGCTCGACACGCGCTACGTCGGCGCGGTCACCGTCAACGGCGCCGCCGGACGTGTCCTCGAGCCGGCGCCGCGGCGCAACTGGTACGTGGGGCTCGACCTCGGCGGCTTCCTCGGGCGGTGAGCATCGACATTCACCGCGGAGGCGCAGAGAGACACGGATCGTGATCGCGGCTCCGTGCCCCTCTGCGCCTCCGCGGTGACCTGCAGCGCTCCCCGGACGCTCAGTAACTCGCCGCGCCGCTCCGGTACCGATCGGTCAGGAGCTGCTGCCGCGTCTTGCCCGTGAAGCGCTGGCCGCGGACGAAGACGTGCTCGGCACGGGTATCGTACTCGAACGGGTCGCCGCTCCAGATCACCACGTTCGCGTCCTTGCCGGGGGCGAGCGAGCCGACCTTGTCGGCGACGCCGAGGAGCTCGGCCGGCGCGAGCGTGACGGCGCGGAGGGCGTCGTCCCACGTCATGCCGTACGCGACGGCGTTGCCGGCCTCGTAGCGGAGGTTGCGGACGTTGAACGCGTCCTCGTCGCCGGGGCCGTTGCCGACGATGGCGACGGTGACGCCGGCGGCGCGCAGCCGCGCGAGGTTCTCCTGCGCGGTGCCGAGGGTGGCGAACGAGCCGGGAAGGTTGCTGAGCGCCCCGGCCAGCACCGGCACGCGGGCGGCGGCCAGCTGCGGCGCGACGCGCCACGCCTCGGCCCCGCCGGCGATCATGATGCGGAGCCCGAACTCCTTCGCGAGCGCGAGCGCGTTTCGGATGTCGCCCGCGTTGTCGGCCTCGATCGCGAGCGGCAGCGTGCCGTTCACCACCGGCTGGAGCGCGGCGAGGTCGGCGGGGCTCGCCGCCAGCGGACGCGTCTGCCCGGTCTCGATGCGCGCGCGCGTCGTGCGGTACGCCTTCGCGTCGGCGAGCACCGCACGCAGCTTCGCGAGCTCGTCGCCGCGCGAGCCGGCGCCGTTGCCCTGCGGGTTGCCGAGGCGCGCGACCATGAAGGCGGGCGCACGACGGAGGACGAGCGTGTCGGCAAGGGTGAGGTCGACCACGGCGGCCTGGCCGGAGATCATGTTGCCGCCGGGCACGACGCCGACGGTGGTGATGCCACCGTCCATGCGTGCCGGCGCCAGGAGGACGCTCGCGGCGTTGAACCCTTCCCAGACGCGGAAGGCCGCGGCGACGCCGTCGGCGCGGCGCGCGCTCCCGTCGCGCGTCTCGCGCACGGCGCCCACCTCGACGATGCCGAGCTGCGTGCCGGCGGCGACGAGCCCCGGGGTGACGACCTTGCCGCGCGCGTCGATGACCTGCGCCCCGGCGGGGACGGCGACGTTCGTGCCGACGGCGGCGATCGTCCCGCCGCTGATGAGCACCGTGGCGTTCTCGAGCCGAGGGCCGCTCACCGGGTGCACGGTGGCGTTGGTGATCGCGATCGTCTGCGCGCCGAGCGTGCCGGTGGCGAGCGTCGTCGCGGCGAGGAGCGTGCGGACCGTGCGCATCAGCGGCGCCCTCCGGTGGCGGGGGGCTCGGGGATGAAGCCGAGCTCGAAGTCGGTGCGCCAGCGCTGCGCGGGATCGGCGCGGTCGAGGCGGGAGACGCCGTCGATCCAGACGCGATCGGCGCGGGTGTAGACGCTGAACGGGTTGCCGCTCCAGAGGACGACGTCGCCGTGCTTCCCCGGCTCGAGCGAGCCGACGACGTCGTGCAGCCCGAGGGCCCACGCGGCGTTCCACGTCACCCAGCGGATGAGCACCTCGTCGGGGAGGTCGATCCCCGCCTCGCGGCCCGCGGCGCGCGCCTTGGCGGCGTCCTGGTTGAGGCGCTGCGCCCCGCTCGCGTCGTCGGAATGGACGATGGCGATGCCGCCGGCCGCGTGCACGATGCTCAGGTTCGCGCGGATGCCGTCGATCGCCTCCATCTTGAAGCCGCCCCAGTCGCTCCAGAGCGAGCCGCTGACGCTGTCGGCGGCCATGCGGCGCGCGAGCTTGTACGCCTCGACGCCGTGATGGAAGGACCGGATCCGGTAGCCGAACTCCTTCGCGAGGTCGAGCATCTGCAGCATCTCGTCCGCGCGGTAGCAGTGGTTGTGGACGAGGATGTTGCCGCGCAGCACCTCGGCGAGCGTCTCCATCTCGAGGTCGCGCGACGGCGGGTCGCCCTTGCGGTCGCCGGCGAGCCAGCCGTCCCAGCGGCGCCGGTACGCCTCGGCCTGGATCCACTGCGCGCGGTAGCCGGCCATGTTCCCCATGCGCGTGCTCGGGCCGCGGCTCGCGTAGACGCGCTTCGGGTTCTCGCCGCACGCCATCTTCAGCCCGTGCCGCGCCCCGGGGAACTTCATCCCCTGCACGCTGGTGCTCGGGACGATCTTGAGCACGACGCTCCGCCCGCCGATCAGGTTGGCCGAGCCTGGGAGCACCTGCAGCGTCGTCACGCCGCCGGCGAGGACGCGCGGGAACTGCGGATCCTGCGGCCAGACGCTGTGCTCGGCCCAGACGCGCGCCGTGCTCGGGCTGGTCGCCTCGTTGCCGTCGCTCAGCGCATCGACGCCCGGGGCGGGGTAGACGCCGAGGTGCGAGTGCGTGTCGATGAGCCCCGGGGTGACGTAGCGTCCCTTCGCGTCGACGATCTCCGCGTCGGCGGCGACGTCGGCGGGGCGACCGGGGCCGACGGAGACGACCTTGCCGTCGCGCACGTAGACGTGGCCGCGCTCGACCTTCGTGCCGGTACCGGTGAGGATCGTCGCGTCGACGATCAGGAGCGGGCGCGCGGCCGGGGCGCGGTAGGTGCTCGGGAAGGGATCGGCGTTGGGGAGGGAGAGCGCCCCGGCGCCGGGCGTCGCGGCGGGGCGGGGGGCGGGGGCGGACGTCGGGGCGGCACCCGACTGGGCGTGCACCGCGGCGGTGCCGGTCGCGAAGGCGATCCCGGCGACGAGCCAGCGCATGAGGCGAGGCGGTGAGGGAAAGGGGGGCGTGCGTCTCCGCGCGACGCTACGCCCGGGACCGCCCGGCTCAAGTCGTCGCGTCCCTCACCCCGGTGTCCGCATTCGACGCAGCGCGGCGCCGACGACGTCGGGGAGGTCGGTGCAGATGCCGTCGACGCCGATCGCCGCGAGGCGCGTCGCCTCGTCGGGGTCGTTCACGGTCCAGGCGATGACGCGGCCGCCGGCCTCGTGCACCGCGTGCACGAGCGCCTCGTCGATCATGAGGCGGTGCGGCCAGTAGTCGCGCGCGCCGGCGGTCCGGAGCGCGTGCGCGGGGTCGAGGAGGTAGCTGTCGAGGAGGATGCCGGTCGGCACCGCCGGGGCCTGCGCCGCGACGCGCAGCGCGACGCGATGGTCGAAGGCGTGCACGGCGGCGCGCGTCGCCGGGTGCCGGCCGAGCGAGGCGAGGATCGCGGGCTCGATGTCGCGCGCCTTGGCCTCGACGTAGACGGTCGCGGCGCGCGCACCGCAGAGGCGCAGGACGTCGTCGAGCGTCGGGATCGTCGCCCCGTCGTCGCCGAGCGGGGTGGCGAGGAGCACCCCGGCGTCGAGGGTGGCGATGGCGGCGCCGGCGAGCGCCCCCGCGTCGGGCCCGAGCACCGGGTCGTGGTGGACGACGACCGTGCCGTCGGCCGTGGCGTGGACGTCGAGCTCCACCGCGGTGGCGCCCGCGTCGAGGGCGGCGGTGAAGCCCGGGAGGGTGTTCTCGCGGTGCCGGCGCGGGGCGCCGCGGTGGCCGATCACTTCGGGGAGCATGGCGGCGGGGCCGGGTGGGGGATGCGCGCACCTTAACATTGCGGCGGCCCCATCGTCCCCTCCGTCGAACCATGCCGGACGCCCCGACCGCCGCCCTGGACGAGCCCGAGGACCGTGCGCTGGTCGCCCGCTGGCAGGCGGGGGACGAGCGCGCGGCGACGCGGCTCGTGGAGCGGCACGCGCCGTCGGTGGCGCGCTTCGTCGCCAGCCTGGGCGAGCGCGACGGGGGGGCCGAGCTGGTGCAGGACACGTTCGTGCGCGCCTTCGGCTCGCTCGACACGTGGCGGGGCGAGGCCTCGTTCCGGTCGTGGCTCTTCACGATCGCGCGGCGCCTCGTGCTCGACCGGCGCCGGAGCGCGAGTCGCAGCCGGCTCGTCGCCTCGCTCGACGAGGAGGGGGCGACGGAAGTGGCCGGGGGCGACGACGTCCTCGGTGGCGTGATCGCGGCGGAGAGCGCCGTGCGGCTCCGCGAGGCCGTCGCGACGCTCACGCCAACGCAGCGGGAGGTCTTCCTGCTGCGGGTGGTCGAGGGGATGAGCTACAGGGAGATCGCGGGCGTGGCCGCCACCACCGAGGGGGCGGCGCGGGTGCACTACCACAACGCGCTGCGGACCGTGAGGGACTATCTCGATGCGTGAAGACTGGGACGAGGGCGAGCTGCGCGACCGGCTCCCGCTGCTGGCGGCCGGGACGCTCCCGACCGACGAGGCCGCGGCGCTCCGCGCACGGGTCGCCACCGACGCCGACCTCGCCGACGAGCTCGCGCTCCTCGGCGCGCTGCGTTCGGCGCACCTCGCCGCGCCGGCGGTGGACGTGGCCCGGATCGTCGCGGCGCTCCCCGCGCCGGTGGCCGCGCGACCGTCGCGCGTGCGCGCCGGCGAGGGGGCGCGGCTGCTGCGCGTCGCGCGCATCGCGGCGGCGGCGGCGGTCGTCGCTGTGGGTGGGCTCGCGACCTGGATGGGCACGACGCGCCCCGCCGGTGCGCCGTCGGCGATGCAGGCCGCGAGCGCCGAGCTGCGGCTCGGGATCCCGCTCGACGGCTTGAGCGACGACCAGCTGGACGCGCTCGCGGCCGAGATCCGCGACCTCGACGGGCTCCCGTCCGAGGAGCCGGAGGTGGGCGCATGACGCGGATCCTGCCGTCGTTCGTGCGCCTCGCGCTCGGCGTGGCGCTGCTCGCGCCGTCGCTGGAGGCACAGCGCCCGGGAGGGCGCTTCCCGCGCGAGGGCGCCGCGCCGGGGCTCGAGCGTCGTGCGCAGGCCGAGCAGGCGTTGCGCGAGACCTTCGCCCGCACCGTGAAGGAGCGGCTCGCCCTCACCGACGAGCAGGCGACGCGGCTGCAGGAGGTGAACCGGCGCTTCTCCGAGGACCGCCTCTCGCTGGTTCGCGAGGAGTTCCGGCTGCGTCGCGAGCTGCGTCGCGCGCTCGCCGGCGGCGGCGACAGCACGCGCGCGCCCGGCACCGAGGCGCTCCTCGACGGGCTGCTCGACATCCAGCGGCGACGCCTCGAGGTGCAGCAGCGCGAGCAGCAGGCGCTGGCGGAGTTCCTCACCCCCGTGCAGCGGGCGCGCTACCTCGCGCTGCAGGAACAGCTGCGCCGCCGCGTGCAGGCGCGGCTCGACAGCGCGCGCGACGGCGCCCCCGTGCGCGGCGGGCCTCCCCCCTTCTGAACGTCGCCGCGACGCTGCGGTCGCACATGGCCACGGACCGGACGGCCCCGGTGCCCACCACGGGCACCGGGGCCGTATCCTTCCGGCCGACCGCGACCGCACCCATGGCCACCGCACCCGCCCTCCCGCGTCCCGACCGCCTCCCGCTCGCCGAGCGCCTCGCCGACCCGTTCCGCCAGTTCGTGCAGGCGAAGTCGGCCTCGGGCGTGGTGCTCATCGCCGTCGCGATCGCCGCGATGGCGTGGGCGAACCTCGGCGGCGACTCGTACGAGCGCACGTGGAACCTCCCCGTCGGGGTGCAGGTGGGCGAGTGGTCGTTCTCCATGCCGCTGCGCCTCTGGATCAACGACGTGCTGATGAGCGTCTTCTTCCTGCTCGTCGGCCTCGAGATCAAGCGCGAGCTGCTCGTCGGCGAGCTGGCGACCTGGCGTCGCGCGATGCTCCCGCTCTTCGCGGCCTTCGGCGGCATGGTGGCGCCGGCGCTCATCTACCTCGCGATCAACACGGGCGGCCCCGGTGCGAGCGGCTGGGGCGTCCCCACCGCGACCGACATCGCCTTCGCGCTCGGCGTCCTGGCGCTCGTGGCGCGTCGCGCGCCGAGCGGACTGACGGTCTTCCTCGCCGCGCTCGCGATCGCCGACGACCTCGGCGCCGTCCTCCTCATCGGCCTCGTCTACGGCCACGCGCCCTCGGCGACGTCGCTGGCGTGGGTGGCGGCGGCGCTCGGCGCGCTCGTGCTGGCCAATCGCATCGGCGTGCGGCGCCCCATCTGGTACTGGATGCTCGGCGCGCTGCTCTGGGTGGCGGTCCACCACAGCGGCGTCCACGCGACCATCGCGGGCGTGCTGCTCGCCTTCTGCGTCCCGGCGCGCGCGCTCATCGCCCCCGACACCTTCGGCGCGCACGCCGCCGAGATGCTCGAAGCCTTCGACCGCGGGAGCGGCGACCACCACGCCCCCACCATGCTCAGCAACGAGCGGCAGCTGCGCGCCATCGAGTCGCTCGAGGCGGCGTCGGAAGCGGCGCTTCCGCCGCTCGCGCGGATGCTCCACGCGCTCCACCTGCCGGTGAATTTCGTGATCATGCCGATCTTCGCGCTCGCCAACGCGGGCATCTCGCTCGCCGGGACGGGGCTCGACAGCGTGGGCCCGATCGCCCTCGGCGTGACGGCGGGGCTCGTGCTCGGCAAGCCGATCGGGATCCTCGCCATGTCGTGGCTCGCGATCGCGCTCGGCGCGCGGCGCCCGGCCGGCGTGACGTGGGGGCAGCTCGCGGGCGTCGCCTGCGTCGCCGGGATCGGCTTCACGATGTCGCTCTTCGTTGCCTCGCTCGCCTTCCCCGATCCGGCGCGCCTCGCCGAGGCGAAGCTGGGGATCACGGCGGCGTCGATCGTCGCCGGCGTCGTGGGGGCGCTCGCGGTCACGTTCGCGACGCGCGACGTCCGTGCGCGCGCGGCGACCGAGGCGGTGCGCGCGGCGTAGCGCCGCGGCGGGTCAGTCGGCCGCGGTGCGCACGCGCCGCAGTGCGTCGCGCTTGGCCTCGTAGAGCGCGGCGTCGGCGCGGGCGGTCCACGCCTCGGGCGACTCGCGCGGGCGCAGCGTCGCGATGCCGGCCGACGCGCCGAACCGTGCGGCGATCCTCGCGTCCTCGAACCCGTGCGCCTCGAGCGCCTCGACGAAGCGCCCGGCGAGGCGCTGCGCGACCGCGGCGTCGGCGCCCGGGAGGATCACCGCGAACTCGTCGCCGCCGATGCGACAGGCGACGTCGCTGCGGCGGAGGAAGGTGCGCGCGATGCAGCCGGCGAGCGCGCGCAGCGCGGTGTCGCCGGCCGCGTGCCCGAGCTCGTCGTTGACCTGCTTGAGCCCGTCCGCGTCGATGAGGACCAGGGCCGCTCCCTCGCCGCCGATCGTCGCGAGCTGGTGGACGCGCTGGAGCATCACGTCGAAGCACTTGCGGTTGCCGAGCCCCGTGAGCGCGTCGGTCTCGCTCTCGCGGCGCGCCGCCTCGAGCTGGGCGCCGAGGGCGTCCACGGTGTGCGCGAGTCGCTGGCGTTCGCGCACGGTCGCCTCCCGGCGGCTGCGCGCGACCTCCTCGATCCGGCCGATGGCCGAGAGCACCTCGTCCCGGAGGCGACCCGGATCCTGCGTGTCGAGGGCCGCGCGCGCCCGCGCCAGCTCGCCCGACATCTCGCCGTCGCCCGCGTCCTCGATGGTCGCCGTGCGGAAGACCGTCTCGACCGCCCCCCAGAGCGCCTCGCGGAGGTCGCCGATCGTCCCCGAAACCCACCGATGCTCGTGCCGACGGTGCGCCTGGATGGCGGCGGCGAGGGCCGGCCAGTCGCGCGCGCCGACGGGAAGCGCACCGCCATCGCCCGTGCTCCCGGGGGCGGGCGTGCCGCGCGTCGCGTGGCGGTGCCAGGCGTGGAGCGACTCGCGATCCGGTACTCCCGACTGCGGCGGGAGGTCGTGCGCTCCCGCGACGTACGCGGCGAGCAGCGTGCCGAGGGCGTCGAGGACGACGCCGACGTCGTCGTCGGATCCGACCGCGATCGGGCCGGTCGGGGCGTCGCGCTTACGGAAGAACATGGCGGATGCGTCGAGGGTCCTGCGGGAGTGTCGGCCGCCTCCCGGCGGCGCTGCAACCCCGGTCCCCGGACCGGGTAACTTGCGGGCAGGTCGCCGGGCGTCATCGTGCCGCCGGGCGATGGTCCCGTCCCGTCACGACTCCGACATGCCCCTCCGTCGCTGGCGCGCGTACCTGCGCGCCGCGCTCGCCTCCTCGGTCGCGGCGGCCCCGCTCGCGGCACAGAAGGACTTCTTCAACACCGATGCGGGACGCCCGCTCACGATCGAGGACGCCTACGCCCTCGAGCGTCGGTCGATCGAGATCCAGGCGGCCCCGCTTCGCATCGAGCGGATCCGCGGCGGCCAGTACCGCTGGGGGATCGAGCCCGAGATCGCGATCGGCCTCTTCGCGCGCACGCAGCTCGAGGTGGGCGTGCCGCTCGTCTTCGCCGAAGGAGGAGCGGACGCCCCCGGGGCGCGGCGCGCGGGGGCGGCGGGGATCGAGCTCTCGGGGCTCCACAACCTGAATCGCGAGACGTCGATCCCGGCGTTCGCGATCGGCGCGAGCGCGCTCCTCCCGGCCGGGGCGCTCGGCCCCGACGCCGCGTACGGTTCGGTGCGCGGGATGATGACGCGCACCTTTCCCGGCTTCCGTGCGCACCTGAACGCGCAGGCGACCTTCGGCCCGGGGCTGTCGCGGTCCACGGCGCGCCCCGATCCGATCGGCGGCAACACCCTCGAACTCTCGCGCTGGCTCGCCGGCGTCGCCGTGGATCGCACCTTTCCGCTGTCGTCGCTCCTGCTCGGCGCCGAGGTCTTCGCGCGCGCGCCGATCGTCAGCGGGCAGGCGCTCGAGTGGAACGCGGGCGTCGGCGCGCGCTGGCAGGCCGATCCGCGCTGGGCGATGGACGCGGGGCTCGGCCGGCACCTGACCGGCGACGACCGCGGCTGGTACTTCACGCTCGGCGGCGCCTACGCCGTCGGCTGGATGTGGAGGGCGCGCTGATGCGACGCCGATCGAACGGGTTCCTCGCGCTCGCCGTCGCGGCGGCGCTGGCGGCGCCGCTCCCGGCGCAGTGGTCGACCACCTACGAGCAGTACTACCTGCAGGCCCCGCACAACTGGGTCTTCCGCAGCGAGTACGCCGCCGCCGACCGGCTCTTCAACGCCTTCGACTACGGACACGCGATCCTCTACGAGACGCTGTGGACGAAGCCCGCGGCGCCGGCGTCGCTGCTCGAGGAGACGATCTACGAGCGGCTCGTCTCGCGCGTCCTGGTCAAGCCGCCGCGGCTCCCGCTCGAGGAGGCGGCGATCGAGCCGATGTACGCGCGGCTCGCGCCGGAAGCGAAGGTGATGTTCGACTGGGCGCACATCCTCCACCGCCAGCTCTACGACGTGCTCGGCGACGAGCGGCTCGACGACGCGGCGCGCGATCGTGAGGTGGCGCGGCTGGTCGCGTACTACAAGTCGCGCCCCGACCTCGCCTTCAGCGCGAAGCCGAAGAGCATGGCGCTGATGCAGGAGCAGCCCTACTCGCTCGCCTTCCGCGAGAAGTACCCGAAGTTCAACGGGCTGATCTGGGGCTACCACTGGCTGCAGATCGCGCTCTACGAGCCGCTGGTGACGGGGCGGACGCGCGCGGAGCGCCAGGCCGGCGTGCGCGCCACGGTCGCGCGCTTCTGGCAGATGCTGCAGGACGCGCCGCGCCACCTCCCGCACCAGATGCCGATGTCGCCGGCGGTCGCTCCCGTCTTCTCGGCGCGGTATCCGGAGGCGGCGATCATCTTCGACAACCTGCACAGCATGCACGACGTGGTGAGCGACATCCTCGCCAACCCGTCGGTGCCGCGCGACCGGAAGCGCGCCGAGATCATGCGCGCGGCGCGGCTCTTCCGCGACGACACGTCGTACGTGATGGGCGGCATCGACGCGTGGGTGCGCATGTCGAATCACATGGGCGTCGAGAACATGGGGGGGCCGGCGGTGGGCTTCATCCCCGCGATGCCGGTCCCCACGGTCACGCGCGGCGCGGTGATGACGCACGACGACCGCACGGGCGAGATGACGGGCTTCAGGTCGGGTGGGGCCCTCGGCGGCGCCCATGCGGCGCACGGGGGGGCGGCGGCACCGGCGCCGGCCGGGGGACACGATGGGCACGCGACGCCCGCGCCTTCGGAGCACGACCATGCCGCAGGCGGCGCGACCGTGCCGACCGCGGCAACGGGAGGCGCGCCGGGGTCGGCGCTCGTGCTCCGCCTGCTCGGCGACCCCGCGATCCGCGCACGCGTGATGAACGACGCCGCGCTCCACGATGCGGTGATGCGGCTCCTGCCGGAGCTTCCGCCGGCCGAGCGGGCGCGCATCGAGGCGGCGCTGCATGGCGCGGCGGCGCCCCACGAGCATGGGAGAGGGGCAGGTACCCCGCGGCCGCCTGAGGGGCGGCGGCGGCGCTGAGTCAGAGGGTGTGTCGCTCGCCGGAGGGAGGCGGCTATCTTGCGGGGTGGTTGCCGCCCGGGTGGCGGAACGGTAGACGCAGGGGACTCAAAATCCCTCGCCCTCACGGGCATACGAGTTCGAGTCTCGTCCCGGGTATCCACGCACGTCCTGCATGTGGAACGGCCGCCTCGCGCCGAGCGCGAGGCGGCCGTTCGTGCGTGCGGCGGTCGCTGCGTGTGCGTCAGTGCACGCACCCCGTCTTCGCCGGGAGCGTCAGCACGAGCACGTCGCCCTCGCGCACCGGGGCGGCGCAGCCCCCGATCACGGCCGCGCCGAGCGGCGCGCCGTGCGGGATGCGCACCGTCGCCGGCGCGTCGGCGTTGTTGAGCGCGACCACCGTCGCGCCACGCCGGTAGACGTACTGCTGCGGCTCCGCGACGAGGTGGACGAGCGGCGCGCGGCGCAGGTCGGCGCGCTCGCGACGCAGCTGCAGGAGCCGCTGCACGTGCGCCCACGTCGCCTCCTGCTCAGCGCTCCGCCCGCCCGCCTCGAAGGCGTTCGCGGTGTCGCCCGCCCAGCCGCCGGGGAAGTCGCGGCGGTTGTCCGGATCGCCGCCGCCGGGAAGGGCGATCTCGTCGCCGTAGTAGACGAGCGGGATGCCGCGCGTGGTCAGCTGGAAGGTGAAGGCGAGGCGGAGCGCCGCGGGCGTCGCCTTCGCCTCGTGCATGAAGCGATCGACGTCGTGCAGCCCGAGGAAGGTCACGAGCTTCGTCGCGTCCTGGTAGATGCGGTCGCGTGCGAGCATCTGCGCCACCTCGCGCACCGGACCGCCGCGCCCGAACGCCGCGCGCGCTGCGAAGAAGAGGGGGAAGTCGAAGAGCTGATCGACCCCCGTGCGGAGCCCGTCGAACTGCGTGCGGCTTCCCTCGAAGAAGGCGACCAGCGTCGGATCGCCCTCGAAGACCTCGCCCACCACCGTGACCGAGGGACGGCTGCGCTTGATCGCGTCCATCCACGGCTTCCAGAAGCTCCGCGGCACGTAGGGCCACGTGTCCTGGCGGATCCCGTCGAGCCCGAACTTCTCGACCCACCAGAGCGTGTTCTGGATGAGGTAGCGCGCGACCTCGGGATCGCCCTGGTTGAGGTCGGGGAGGATGTTCACGAACCAGCCGTCGAGCGTCTGGCGGCGGAGCGCGGGGTCGGCGTGCGGGTCGGCGAGCGTCCAGGTCTGCCAGACGTTCTCGAGGTGGTTCGCGGGAGTGCCGTTGAACCAGGTCGGCGTGGGCGACTCGGCGACCCACGGGTGGCCGGGCCCCGTGTGGTTGGCGACCATGTCGAGGACGACCTTGATCCCCAGCCGGTGCGCCTCCTCGACGAGCGCGCGGAAGGTCGCCGTGTCGCCGAAGTGCTCGTCGACGGCGTAGTGGTCGCGCGCGTGGTACCCGTGATACGCCGTCGCCGCCTGGCCGTCGATGACCTCGCGGCCGTTGACACGGTCGTCGTTGTCGTAGACCGGGTTGAGCCAGAGCGCGGTGATCCCGAGCGCCTTGAGGTACGGGAGCCGTTGCCGGACGCCCGCGAGGTCGCCGCCGTGGTAGCTGCGCGCCTTGCCGCGATCGAAGAGGCCGCGCGACTTCGCCGGGTCGTCGTTCGACGGGTCGCCGTTGGCGAAACGGTCGGGCATGACGAGGTAGAGGACGTCGTCGGCGCCGACGCCCGCGAAGCGCCCGGCGGCCGCCAGCTTGGGCGTCACGTGGAACGGCACGGTCGCCCGGCCGCGCGGCGTCGTGAGGACGAGGTCGTGGCGCCCGGCGCGCGTCGCGACGGGGATCGTCACGTCGACGAAGGCGTGCGTGCCGGCCGCGTTCACGCGCACGTTTCCGCAGCGGAGCGCGCCGCAGGCGAGGCGGGCGCCGGCGAGGTGCTTCCCCTGCACGAGGACGCGCACCGGGTTGATCGCGTGGTCGCGGAACCAGTCGGGCGGGTCGACCTTCTCGATCACCGGCGCCTGCGCGCCGAGCACGCGCGCCGCCAGCGTGGCCGCGAGGAGCGGGCGGACGAGCGCCCCGCTCACGCGGCCGCCTTGGCGAGGCGCCCGGGACCCGCCGCCTGCGCCCGCTCGGCCGCGGCCGACGGATCGTGCACCCGGGTGACGAGGAGCGCCGCGACGAGGAGGAAGACGCCGCCGGCCACCACCGCGGCGAGGCGGTTGTTGTCGAACACGTTCGACATGATCCAGCCGAAGAAGAGCGCGGTGAAGATCTCGGGGAGCACGATGAAGAAGTTGAAGATCCCCATGTAGACGCCGGTGCGCCCCGGCGGCAGCGCCCCCGCGAGGATGCTGTAGGGCATCGACAGGATGCTCGCCCACGCGATGCCGACGCCCGTCATGCTCACGAGGAGGAGCGTCGGCTGCCGGATCACCGCGACCGACATCAGCCCCGCCGCCCCGGCGAGGAGGCAGGCCGCGTGCGTCGTCTTGCGGCCGAGGCGCGCCGCGAGCCACGGGAGGACGAAGCTGAAGGCGAAGCAGACGGCGGAGTACGCGGCGAAGCAGAGCCCCGCCCACTCGATCCCCTGCTGGTAGAGCGGCGACTTCTCGTCCGTCGCGCCGAAGACGTGCCGGGCGACGGTCACGGGGAAGTAGAGCCACATGCAGAAGAGCCCGAGCCAGGTCGCGATCTGCACCAGCGCGAGCTCGCCCATGGTCGCCGGCATCGCCTTCGCCGCCTGCACGATGTCGCGGAGGACCTCGAGCGGGCCCTGTCGCCGCGCCCGCTCGGCCTCGAAGGCGGCGAGGTCCTCGGGCGGGTGCTCGCGCGTCGTCAGCACCGTGTAGAGGACCGCGCCGAAGAAGGCGACGGCGCCGACGTAGAACGAGAGGCGCACCGCGGTGGGGATCGTCCCCGGGGCGCTCGGCGCGACGCCGAACCAGTTCGTGAAGATCCACGGCGACGCCGAGGCGATGACCGCTCCCAGGCCGATGAAGAGCGACTGCATCGTGAAGCCGCGCGTCCGCTGGCCCGGCGGGAGGAGGTCGGTCACGAAGGCGCGGAACGGCTCCATGCTGATGTTGATCGACGCGTCCAGCACCCAGAGGAGCCCCGCCGCCATCCAGAGCGCGCTCGAGTGGGGCATGGCGATCAGCGCGAGCGAGCTGAGGACGGCGCCGACGAGGAAGTACGGGCGCCGCCGCCCCCAGCGGGGCGACCAGGTGCGGTCGCTCATGTGGCCGATGATCGGCTGCACCAGCAGCCCCGTGAGCGGGGCGGCGAGCCAGAGCATCGGGATCTCGTCGGCGCTCGCGCCGAGGTATTCGTAGATCGCGCTCATGTTCGCCATCTGCAGCGCCCAGCCGAACTGGATGCCGAGGAAGCCGAAGCTCATGTTCCAGATGGCGGCGAAGCTCGCGGGGGCCTGTTCCCGCGCGGTGGGGGCGGACATGGCGGGGGGCGCGGTCAGCGGTCGAAGGTGTCCACGAGCGTCCGCAGGCGCTGCGTGAGGGCGGGCGTGCACTGGTCCCACGTGAACCGGAAGCGCCAGTTCCCGCCGGCGCGCCCGGGCAGGTTGAAGCGCGCCGCGCTCCCGAGCCCGAGGATGTCCTGCATCGGCACGATCACCGTGTCGGCGACCGAGGCGAGCGCCGTGCGGATCATCGCCCACTCGATCGCGTCGCCCTCGCGCAGCCCGAGGTAGCGCGCCGCGAAGGCCTTCTCGGCGGCGACCTCCTCGCTGGCCCGCGTCGAGTCGCCGGCGCCGTCGGAGCGCCACCACCCGACGGTCGTGTCGTTGTCGTGCGTCCCGGTGTACACCACCGTCGCCGGTTCGTAGGCGTGCGGCCGGAAGGCCGAGGCCTGCGGATCGGTGCCGAAGGCGAACTGGAGGATGCGCATGCCGGGGAAGCCGAACGCCTCGCGGAGCTGCTCGACGGCAGGCGTGATCACGCCGAGGTTCTCGGCGACGATCGGCAGGTCGCCGAGCGCGTCGCGGATCGCGGTGAAGAGCGCGTGTCCCGGGGCGGGGACCCACCTGCCGTGCTCCGCGGTGGTGTCGGTCCCCGGCACCTCCCAGTAGGCCTCGAAGCCGCGGAAGTGGTCGATGCGGACGAGGTCGAAGAGCTCGAACGCCGACTTCACGCGACGGATCCACCACCGGAAGCCGTCGCGCGCCATGGCGTCCCAATCGTAGATCGGGTTGCCCCAGAGCTGTCCCGTCGCGCTGAAGTAGTCCGGGGGGACGCCGGCCTGCACGAGCGGGCGCCCCTCGGCGGTGAGCTTGAACTCCTGCGGGCTCGCCCAGACGTCGGCCGAATCATGCGCGACGTAGATGGGGAGATCACCCATGAGGCGGATGCCGCGATCGGCGGCCGCCTTCCTCAACGCGTTGAACTGCGAGAAGAAGAAGTACTGCTCGACCTTGTAGCGCTCGACCTCGGCGGCCAGTCGCGTCCCCCACTCGGCGAGCGCCCCGGACTCGCGGCGTGCGAGCGCGGGCGCCCAGTCGGGCCAGGCGACGCCGCCGTGCGCGTCCTTGCACGCCATGAAGAGCGCGTAGTCGTCGAGCCACCAGGCCTCGGTCGCCACGAAGCGGCGGTACGCCTCGGTGGGGCGGAACGCGAGCGCCCGCTCGCGGAGCCGCGCCTTGCGGTACGGGATGACGCGCTCGAAGTCGACGGCGTCGGTGGGGAAGGCGGGGGCGTCCGGGTCGGGCGGGAGGGCGACGAGCAGGGGATTGCCCGCGAAGGCCGAGAAGCACTGGTACGGCGAGTCGCCGTAGCCGGTGGGGCCGAGCGGGAGCATCTGCCAGATCGTGAGCCCGGCCTGCGCCATGACGTCGAGCAGGCGGTGCGCATCGGGCCCCAGGTCGCCGATGCCACCGGGCCCCGGGAGCGACGTGGGATGGAGGAGGAGGCCGGCCGACCGGGGAAAACGCATGCAGGGCGGTTATGCGAAGGGAGTGCCGCGCGACGCACCGGACAAACTCGCGTCGCGTGCGCAAGGGAAGTCAAGGAATCGTCATCGTGTCTTGACACCGCGTGTGCATTGCCCGAGGGTTCGCGCGACTCCACACCGGCAAAGTGCATCCTGCCGGTTACGCATGCGCTTCACGGCGTGCGCTAACCGTCGCAAGGCTGGACCGGTGGGTCCGAGTCATCCCCCCCTTCCATCCAGCGAGGAGCTTCCATGAGGCGTACAGGGTTCGCGGTCGTCGCGGGACTGCTGTGCCTGGCCGAGGTGCTGCATGCGCAGCGTCTCGGCCGTATCGTCGGGACCGTATCGGCGGCCGACGGGTCCGGGCCGGTGGCCAGCGCGCGCGTCGTCGTCGTCGGCGAGCGCCTCGGCGCGCTGACCCGCGACGACGGCCGCTACAGCATCGAGCTCCGGCCGGGCACGTACCGGCTCTCGGCGCTGCGCATCGGCTACGCGCCCGACACGTCGCGGAGCGTCGTCGTCACCGAGGGGGGCACGACCACGGTCGACTTCTCGCTCCGCCCGACGGGGGCGGTGCTGCAGGGCGTCACGGTGGTCGGCTACGGCACGCAGGAGGAGCGCAACCGCACCTCGGCGGTCGAGCAGGTCGACGAGCGCGAGTTCCAGACTGGGCGCATCGTGAGCCCCGAGCAGCTGATCCAGGCGAAGGTCGCCGGCGTGCAGGTGGTGCCGAACAACGAGCCGGGCGGCGGCATCGCGATCCGCATCCGCGGCGGGACGTCGATCAACGCGTCGAACGACCCCCTCTTCGTCGTCGACGGGATCCCGCTCCAGGTGGGCGGCGGCCTCTCGGCCGGGCGCAACCCGCTCAACTTCATCAACCCGAACGACATCGAGAGCATCTCGGTGCTCAAGGACGCCGCCGCGACCGCGATCTACGGTTCGCGCGGCGCCAACGGCGTCGTGCTCATCACGACCAAGAAGGGCGTCTCCGGGCAGCCGACGGTCGAGTACATCGGCAACGTGTCGAGCTCGTCGGTCATCAACACACCGTCGATGCTCAACGCCGACCAGTTCCGCGCGGCGGTGGCGCAGTTCGCGCCCGGCAACCTCTCGCGGCTCGGCAACGCGAACACGAACTGGCAGGACGCGGTGCTGCGCACGGCGCCGGGCATGGAGCACAACCTCGCCTTCTCGGGCGGCCAGAACTTCTCGCGCTACCGCCTGTCGCTCAACGCGCTCGACCAGGGCGGCGTCCTCCGCGGCACCGACCTGACGCGCTACGGCTTCGGCTTCAACTACGGCGACAAGCTCCTCTCCGACCGCCTCGACGTGCAGGTATCGCTCAAGGGCTCGCGCCAGAACGACGCCTTCACCCCGGGCGGCGTGCTCGGCAACTCGCTCGCCTTCGCGCCGACGCAGCCGATCACCAACCCCGACGGCTCGTTCTTCGACTGGAACCGCGCCCTCGCCCCGACCAACCCGCTGTCGGACCTCGCGCTGATCAGCGACCGCGGCGAGACATGGCGCGGCCTCGGGAGCCTCGAGGCCCGGTACGCGCTGCCCTGGGTCGCCGGCCTGTCGGCCACGGTCCGCACCGGCTTCGACTTCGCGAACTCGTCGCGCACCTTCTTCCGCCCGACGAACGCGCAGGGCGAGCAGTTCAACCAGCGCCCCGGGCTGTTCGGCACGAACGACTTCCGCCAGAACAACCAGACGCTCGAGGTCTTCGGCAACTACGTGCGCCGGATCGAGGGGATGAAGGGCGACCTCGACCTGACGGGCGGCTACACGTGGGAGCAGCAGACGAGCACCTTCCCGGGCTTCTCGGCCGAGTCGCTGTCGAGCAACGCCCTCGGCCCGAACGGCGTCCCGACGGCCGGCTTCCGGCAGGTCGGCACCGACTTCCAGCAGAACCGGCTGATCTCGTTTTTCCTCCGCGGCAACTACGCGATCGCCGACAAGTACCTCTTCGGGGCGAGCATCCGCCGCGACGGGTCGTCGCGGTTCGGCGCCGACAACCAGTGGGGGTGGTTCCCCGCCGTGTCGGCCGGCTGGCGCCTCAGCGAGGAGTCGTTCCTGCGCGGCGTGAACTGGCTCTCGGACCTCAAGCTGCGCGCCTCGTGGGGCGTGAACGGCAACCAGCAGATCGGCAACTTCCTCCAGTTCCCGGTCTTCTCGATCGCCAACCCGAACGCGCTCTACCCGATCGGCGGGCAGTTCATCCCGGGCATCCGCCCGAACGCCGTCGACCCGAACATCAAGTGGGAGCAGACGGCGTCGACGAACATCGGCATCGACTACGGGTTCGCGGGCAACCGCTTCACCGGCGCCTTCGAGTTCTACGACAAGAAGACGACCGACCTCCTCTTCACCGTGCCGGTGCCGGCGGGGACGAACTTCTCGAACTTCGTCCTCACCAACATCGGCTCGGTGCGCAACCGCGGCTTCGAGTTCTCGCTCAACGCGCGGCTGTTCAACGGCGGGCGTGACGGCTTCAACTGGGACGCGACCTTCGTCGCGGCGCGCAACAGCAACGAGCTGCTGAGCATCAACCCGAACGCCGGCAACGCGCTCGCGCAGCAGATCCAGGTCGGCGGGATCGCCGGCGGCGTCGGCAGCACGATCCAGATCCTGCGCCCGGGGCTCCCGGTCAACAGCTTCTTCGTCTACGAGAGCCGCCGCCAGGCGAACGGCCTCCCGGTCGCCACGGGGCCCGACACGGCGCTCTACGTCGACCAGAACGGCGACCGCACGATCAACCAGGCCGACCTGATCCCCTTCAAGGCGCCCCAGGCGGTCTGGATCCTCGGCCAGTCGAGCCAGTTCAGCTGGAAGAAGTTCGACCTGAACTACACGCTCCGCGCGAACCTCGGCAACTACATCTACAACAACCTCGCGTCGAGCCGCGGGTCGTACAACCTGCTCAACGTTGCCGGCGGGCCGTTCAACCTGAGCAGCGACGTGCTGCGGACCGGCTTCACGAACCCGCAGTTCTTCAGCGACTACTACGTGCAGAACGGGTCGTTCCTGCGCATGGACAACATCCAGCTCGGGTACACCTTCGACCGGTTCGGCGCGATCCGCAGCCTCCGCCTCTTCGGCGCCGTCCAGAACGCGTTCACGATCACCGGGTACGACGGTGTCGACCCGAACGCGAACATCAACGGCATCGACAACACCATCTTCCCGCTGGCCCGGATCTTCACCGCCGGGCTGAACGTGCGCTTCTGAGGCGACGCCGGGCGGGGCGTCGCCGGGGCCCCGCCCGGGCCACCCGATCCGAGACGGACATGATCCCCATGCAGACCTTCCTCCGCAGGGCGCTCCTCCCGCTGGCGTGCGTGAGCGCCGCCATCGGCTGCACCGACCTGAACGTGCCGCCGCGGTCGGCGATCTCGAGCGCGACGATCTTCAACGACGAGGCTTCGTACCGCGCCTACGTGGCGCGCCTCTACGGCGGCCTCGCCCTCACCGGCCAGGCCGGCCCGGCCGGGCAGGGCGACATCGGCGGCATCGACGAGGGCTTCTCGCACTACCTCCGCCTCCTCTGGCAGATGAACGAACTGCCGACCGACGAGGCCGCGATCGCCTGGGACGACGCCGGCGTCCAGCCGCTCAACACGCAGCTCTGGCCGTCGACGAACCCGTTCCTGACGGCGATGTACTACCGGGTCTACTTCCAGGTCGGCCTCGCGAACGACTTCCTCCGCCAGACCACCGACGAGCAGCTGGCGCAGCGCAACGTGAGCGCGCCGACCCGGGCGCAGATCCGGACCTTCCGCGCCGAGGCGCGCTTCCTCCGGGCGCTCAGCTACTGGCACGGGATCGACTTCTTCGGCGACATCCCGTTCGTCCGCGAGGGCGACGCGCTCGGCACCACGCCGCCGGCCCAGGCGCCCCGGCAGCAGATCTTCGACTTCATCGTCAGCGAGCTGAACGCGCTCATCCCCGACCTGCCTGCCCCCAACACCGGCGACGTCGGCCGCGCCGACCAGGGCGCCGCGCGCATGCTCCTCGCCAAGGTGCTGATGCAGGCGCCGGCCTACGGCCTCGCGCCCCGCTGGAACGACGCCGTGACGGCGCTCGCCCCGGTGCTCTCGGCGTCGTACACGCTCGACCCGAACTACCGGCGCATGTTCTCGGGCGACAACGACCAGTCGCCCGAGCTCATCTTCCAGGTCGTGCAGGACGCCGAGCGGACGCAGTCGTTCGGCGGCACGACCTTCCTGATGAACGCGTCGGTGGGCGGCTTCCGCGGCGACTCGCTCGCGGCGGCGCAGGGCCAGAGCGAGGCATGGTGGGGGCTGCGGCTGCGCCCCGGGATGGTCGCGCTCTTCCCGGCGATCGGCCCCGCGAGCCCGGACGTGCGGAGCTCGTTCTGGTTCGCGCGCGACCCCGACCAGACGGTCGCGATGACCTCGCTCACCGACTTCAGCCGCGGAACGGTCAACCTCAAGTTCCGGAACCGTCCGTCGACCGGCGGCGGCACGAGCACGCGCTTCTCGAACATCGACTACCCGATGTTCCGCCTCGGCGACGCGTACCTGATGTACGCCGAGCTCGCGCTCCGTGGCGCGACGGGGGCGACGCGGGGCCAGGCGCTGACCTACGTCAACGCGCTCCGGCAGCGCGCCTACGGCAACACGTCCGGCAACATCACGGACGCGCAGCTCACGCTCGACTTCATCCTCGACGAGCGCGCCCGCGAGCTCCACTGGGAGGGCCACCGTCGCGTCGACCTGATCCGCTTCGGCCGCTTCAGCGACCAGGGCGTCTGGGCGTGGAAGGGCAACGTCGCGACCGGCCGCACCACCGAGGCCTTCCGCAACCTCTACCCGAAGCCCGCGTCGGAGCTCGCCGCGAACCCGGGCCTCACGCAGAACACCGGCTATTGAGCCGGCATCCTGACACGGCCCGGGCGCCCATGCGCCCGGGTCGGCGGCGCGCCGCCATCGTGCTCCTCGGCGTCCTCGCGACGCTCGCGGGGTGCGGTGGCGGCGATGCCGTCTCGCCCCCGCCGCCCGGCGGCGGAACCACGCCGCCGGCGGCGGGGCGCCCCGTCCTCGCCCAGCAGTACCGCGCCACCGGGCGCGGCGCCGCAGGCGACGTCATGGTGCACCTCTTCGAGTGGCGGTGGACCGACGTCGCGCGCGAGTGCGAGCAGGTCCTCGGCCCCGCCGGCATCGCGGCGGTGCAGGTCTCGCCGCCGCAGGAGCACGCGATCGTCGCGGGCCAGCCGTGGTGGCAGCGCTACCAGCCGGTCGCCTACTCGGTCGAGCGGTCGCGCTCGGGGACGGGCGACGAGTTCCGCGCGATGGTCGGCCGATGCCGTGCGGCAGGCGTCGGCATCGTCGTCGACGCGGTGGTCAACCACATGACCGCCGGGGCGGGGACGGGGAGCAACGGGACCGCGTACACCAAGTACGCCTATCCCGGCACCTGGGGGCCGGCCGACTTCCACGCGCCCCCCTGCGGCGTGAGCGACTACGGCAACGTCGCGAACGTGCAGGACTGCGAGCTGCTCGGCCTCGCCGACCTCGCGACGGGGCTCCCCGCGGTGCAGCAGCGGCTGGGCGACTACCTCGCCTCGCTCGCGCGCATGGGCGTCGCCGGCTTCCGCATCGACGCGGCCAAGCACATGAACGCGGTGCAGCTCGACGCGATCGTCACGCGGATGAACGCCGCCCTCGCGGCCGAGAACCGCCCGCTCCCCTACGTCTTCCACGAGGTGATCGACTACGGCGGGGAGGCGGTGAAGGCGACCGACTACCTCGGCGTCGGCTTCGCCTCGGGGAGCGCCAGCGACATCACCGAGTTCAAAGTCCGCGGCATCGGCGACAAGTTCAACAACCGCGGCACCCAGCGCGTCGGCGAGCTCGCCCGCTTCTCGCGGGACGAGTGGGGGCTCCTGCCGTCGGACAAGGCGGTCGTCTTCCTCGAGAACCACGACACCGCGCGCGACGTGGGGATCGCGAACCCGAGCTATCGCGACCCGTGGCGCTGGCGCCTCGCGACGATCTGGCTCCTCGGGCAGGGCTACGGCTACCCGTCGGTCCTCTCGGGCTACGCCTTCGACCGCACCACGCAGGCGGGGCGGGATCAGGGGCCGCCGTCCGATGGCGCCGGGACCACGCTCGCCGTCACGTGCCCCGCCCGCCTCGAGGACGTCGGCGCGAGCGGCTGGGTCTGCGAGCACCGGGACCCGGCCGTGCTCGCCATGGTCGGCTTCCGGCGCGCCGTCGCGGGCGCGCCGACCGTGCGCCCCTGGGACGACGGCGCGAACGGCACCGCCTACTCGCGCGGCGATCGGGGGTTCGTCGTGGTGAACGCGAACGCCACGACGCTCACGGCGACCGTCCCGTCGGCGCTCGCCCCCGGCCGCTACTGCGACGTGCTCACCGGCGGGCGCGCCGGCACCGGCTGTGCCGGGAGTTCGCTCACCGTCGCGTCGGACGGGGCCGTGGCCGTCTCGGTCCCCGCCCGCACCGCGATCGCCATCCACACCGGAACCCGACTCTGATCTCCCGCCGCCACGTGCGGTGCGCCGCCCTCCTCGTCGCGGCCGCCGCGCTCCGCCTCCCGCCGTCGCTCGCCGCGCAGGCGATGCCCGTCGCCTCGCCCGACGGGCGCAACGTCGTCACGCTCGAGCTGCGCGATGGCGCGCTCACGTGGCGCGTCGATCGCGGGCGCGTGCCGATCCTCCTCCCGTCACGTCTCGGCTTCGCCTTCCGCGGTGCCGCGCCGCTCGCCGGCGGGCTCCGGCTCGCCGACACCGCGCGCACCAGCCGCGACGAGCGCTTCGAGCTCCCGTGGGGCGAGGTGCGCCAGGTGCGCGACCGGCACGCCGAGCTCCGCGTGACGGTCGAGGAGCGCGAGGCGCCGCGCCGGCGCTTCACCGTCGTCGCACGCGCCTTCGACGACGGCGTCGCGATCCGCTACGAGCTCCCGCAGCAGCCGGCGCTCGGCGAGTTCGAGATCATGGACGAGCTGACGGAGTTCGCGCTCGCCGAGGACGCGAAGGCGTGGTTCATCCCCGCGACGATCGCGAGCCCCGACCGGCAGGAAATGCTCTACTCCTCGGGGCCGGTGAGCAAGCTCGGGATGGCGGGCGCGGTCCACACGCCGCTCACGCTGCAGTTCACGCACGGCACGCAGGCCGTCATCCACGAGGCCCACCTCGAGGACTACGCCGGCATGTACCTCGCCGCGCGCTCGGAGAGCCGGACGCTCACCGCGTCGCTCGCCCGCTGGAAGGACGGGAGCGCCGTCAAGGGACGCACGCCGTTCGCCTCACCCTGGCGGACGATCCAGCTCGCCGACTCGCCCGAGGGGCTCGCTCCCTCGGTGCTCGCGCTCAAGCTCAACCCGCCGAGCCGCATCGCCGACACGCGGTGGATCGTGCCGATGAAGTACGTCGGCATCTGGTGGGGGATGCACGTCAACACGATGACGTGGGGGCAGGGGCCGCTGCACGGCGCGACGACGGCGAACACCCGGCGCTACATCGACTTCGCGGCGGCGAACGGGCTCGGCGGGGTGCTCGTCGAGGGGTGGAACGTCGGCTGGGACGGCGACTGGATGAAGACCGGCGACCGCTTCTCGTTCACGCAGCCGTATCCCGACTACGACCTCGCCGGCCTCGCCGCGCACGCGCGCGTGAAGGGGGTGACGCTCGTCGCGCACAACGAGACCGCGACCTTCATCGAGAACTACGAGCGGCAGCTCGATTCCGCCTTCGCGCTCTACGCGCGCCTCGGCATCCGCGCGATCAAGACGGGCTACGTGAACGACACCACGAACCCGGGCGGGCACATGCACCAGTCGCAGTACATGGTGCGGCACCACCGCCGCGTGATCGAGACGGCCGCGCGCCACGGCATCGCCGTCGTGGCGCACGAGCCGATCAAGGACACGGGAGAGCGGCGCACCTGGCCCAACATGCTCTCGCGCGAGGGGGCGCGCGGCATGGAGTTCGCCGCGTGGGGGGGCGAGGGCGGCAACCCTCCGGAGCACGAGTCGATCCTCTTCTTCACGCGCTTCCTCGCCGGGCCGATGGACTACACGCCGGGGATCTTCAACCTCCGGCTCTCGCGCAGCGGCACGAATCGCCCGCGCACCCCGGAGGAGGCGCGCCCGCGCAGCACGCTCGCCAAGCAGCTCGCGCTCTACGTCGTCATCCCGTCGCCGGTGCAGATGGCGGCCGACCTCCCCGAGAACTACGAGGGGCAGCCGGCGTTCGACTTCATCCGCCACGTCGCCGTCGACTGGGACACGACGGTCGTGCTCCACGGCCGCATCGGCGACGCGGTGGTGGTGGCGCGCAAGGCGAAGGGGAAGGACGAGTGGTTCGTCGGCGCCATCACCGACGAGGAGGCGCGCACCGTCGAGGTGCGCGCCGACTTCCTCGGCCCCGGGCGGTGGCGGGCCGAGTCCTGGTACGACGGGCCCGGCGCCGACTGGCGCACCAATCCACAGTCGATCGCCATGGGGGCGCGCATCGTGACGCGCGACCGGCCGCTGCGCATCGCCATGGCACCGGGGGGCGGGCAGGCCATCCGCTTCACCCGCCTCCGCTGAGCGTGCCGCCGATGTCCGCACCGCGCATCGTCGAGCTCCTCGCTCCCGTCACCGGGCCGTGCGTCCCGCTCGACGACGTGCCGGATCCGGCGTTCGCGGGGCGCCTGGTGGGCGACGGGGTCTCGGTCGACCCGCTCGCCGACACCGTCGTCGCGCCGTGCGATGCCGAGGTGCTGACCGTGCACCGTGCGGGGCACGCCGTCACCCTCCGGGCGCACGGGCTCGACCTCGTGCTCCATGTCGGCGTCGACACGGTGCGGCTCGGGGGCGAGGGGTTCGAGCCGCTCGTGCGCGCAGGGGACCGGGTGCGGGCGGGGATGCCGCTCATCCGCTTCGACGCCGACCTCGTGGCGCGCCGCGCGACGAGCCTCCTCACGCAGCTCCTCGTCACGTCGATGGAACGCGCGAGCGCGGTGATGCCGGCGCGCGGGCACGTGGTCGCGGGGCGGGACGTCGTGCTCCGGGTGGCGCTCGCGGCCGACGCGCCCGAGCGCGACGCCGCGCCCGGTGACGGCGCGACGGTGCGGTCGGCGCCCGTCCCCCTGCGGGCGCACGCGGGGCTGCACGCGCGCCCCGCGGCGGCGATCGTCGCGGCGGCGCGCCGCTTCACCGCCGACGTCGCGCTGGTGAAGGGGGGGCAGCGCGCCAACGCGCGCTCGCTCGTGAGTCTCCTCGCGCTCGAGGCGATGCCGGGTGATGCGCTCGTCGTCGAGGCGACCGGCGCCGACGCGCGCGAGGCGGCCGATGCGCTCGCGGCGCTGCTCGGCGACGATCTCGATGCGATCGCTGCCGGCCGTGCACCGGGCACGAACGCGGCCCCCGATCACGAGGTCGTGTCGACGCCTGCGGCGTCCGTCGAGACGCGCCCCGCGCCCGCGCCGTCGGCGCCGGCGGGGCCCGGCACGGTGCTGCGCGGGGCCGCGGCGTCGGCCGGCGTGGCGATCGGTCCCGTGGTGCGGCTGCGCGCCGACGAGGTCGACGTCCCCGAGCACGCCGCGGATGCCGCGCACGAACGCCGCGCGCTCGACGCCGCGGTGGCCGCGGCGCACCTGCAGCTCGAGGCGCTGCGCGCGCGACTCGCCGCCGAGGCCGACGCCGACCAGGCCGCGATCTTCGCCGCGCACCAGGAGCTCCTCGAGGATCCGGCCGTGCTCGACGCGGCCGACGCGCTGATCCAGCGGGGCGCGAGCGCGCCGCACGCGTGGCGCACCGCCTACCTCCGCCAGGCCGATCGCCTCGCGACGCTCTCCAACGCGATGCTCGCCGGCCGCGCGACCGACCTGCGCGACGTCGGGCGGCGCGTACTGCACATCCTCGTCGGGCGCGGCGAGGGCGCGCAGGCGCTCCCCGCCGACGCGATCGTCGTCGCCGAGGATCTCGCCCCGTCCGACACGGCGAGCTTCGACCGCACGCGCCTCGCGGGGCTCTGCACGACGCAGGGGAGCGCGACGTCGCACGTGGCGATCCTCGCGCGCGGGCTCGGCATCCCCGCGGTGCTCGGGGCGGATCCGCGCGTGCTCGCCCTGGCCGAGGGGACGCGCGTCGTCCTCGACGGGGACGCGGGCACGCTCACCGTGGCGCCGGATGCCGCGACGGAGCGGGCGATCGTCGCACGCCGCGCCGCGCTCGCGCGTCGCCGCGCGGCCGACGAGGCCGCGGCGCACGAGCCCGCGCGCACGCGCGACGGGACGCGGATCGAGGTCGCCGCGAACATCGGGGCCACGCCGGAGGCGACGGAGGCGGCGCGGCTCGGCGCCGAAGGGTGCGGGCTGCTGCGCAGCGAGTTTCTCTTCATGGACCGCCGCACCGCGCCGACCGAGGACGAGCAGCACGCGGCGTACGCGGCGGTCGCCGCGACGCTCGGGCGCGAGGGGCTCGTGATCGTGCGAACGCTCGACGTCGGCGGCGACAAGCCGCTGACGTTCCTCCCGATGGAGGCCGAGGCCAACCCGTTCCTCGGCGAGCGCGGCGTGCGCGTCTCGCTCGCGCGGCCGGCGCTCTTCCGCACGCAGCTGCGCGCGATCGTGCGCGCGGCTGCGGCGGGGCGGGTGGGGGTGATGTTCCCGATGATCAGCACGCTCGCCGAGTTCCGGCAGGCGCGCGCGCTGCTCGAGGAGGAGCGGGCCGCACTCGGCGCGCCGCCCATTCCCGTCGGGATCATGGTCGAGACGGCCGCCGCGGCGACGCTCGCCGATCGCTTCGCCGCGGAGTGCGACTTCCTCTCGCTCGGCACGAACGACCTGACGCAGTACGTCCTCGCGATGGACCGCACCAACCCACGGCTCGCGCCGCAGGTCGACGCGCTCGCCCCATCGGTGCTGCGGCTCGTCGCGCAGACCTGCGAGGGAGCGCGGCGCCACGGCACCTGGGTTGGTGTGTGCGGCGCGCTCGCCGGCGACCCGGCGGCGATCCCGGTGCTGGTCGGTCTGGGCGTCACCGAGCTCTCGGTCGACGTCCCCCTCGTCCCGGCCACCAAGGCGCGCGTGCGCACCCTCGACCTGGCGAGCTGCCGCGAGACGGCCCGCCTCGCGCTCGATCGCGACGACGGCGCCGCGGTGCGCGCGCTGGTGGCCGAGCGACATCCCGTGGAGGTGGAGGCATGAGCGTCTTCCGCGCGGCCTTCGCCTGGCTGCAGAAGATCGGCAAGGCGCTCATGCTCCCGGTGAGCGTGCTGCCGGCCGCCGGGATCCTGCTCGGCGTGGGGAGCGCGAAATTCTCGTGGCTCCCCCCGGTCGTGTCGAGCGTGATGGCGCAGGCGGGCGGGGCGATCTTCGGCAACCTCTCGCTCATCGGGGCGATCGGCGTGACGGTCGCGCTCGCGGGGGGCGACGGCGTGGCGACGCTCGCCGCGGTCGTCGGCTTCGCGGTGATGGTCGCCACGATGGGCGTCATGGCGCCGATCGTCGGCTACGAGCCCCGCGCGATCATGGGGATCCCGTCGATCGAGACGGGGATGTTCGGCGGCATCGTCGTCGGCGTGGTGGCGGCGTGGGTCTACAACCGCTACCACAAGCTCGAGCTCCCGTCCTATCTGGGCTTCTTCGGCGGGAAGCGGTCGGTGCCGATCATCACCTCGTTCGTGGCGATCCCGCTGGGCCTCGTGCTGGCGCTCGTGTGGCCACCGATCGGGCGGCAGATCGAGGTCTTCAGCCAGTGGGCGGCGAACGGCGACCCGGCGAGCGCCTTCGCGCTCTACGGGCTGATCGAGCGGTCGCTGATCCCCTTCGGGCTGCACCACATCTGGAACGTCCCCTTCTTCTTCGAGGTCGGCTCGTTCGTCGAGCCGGGGACGGGGAAGATCATCCGCGGCGAGATCTACCGCTTCACGGCGGGCGATCCGACGGCCGGCAACCTCGCCGGCGGGTACCTGTTCAAGATGTGGGGGCTCCCGGCCGCCGCCCTCGCGATGTGGCGGGCGGCGCGCCCCGAGAACCGGGCGCGCGTCGGCGGCATCATGATCTCGGCGGCGCTCACGAGCTTCCTCACGGGCATCACCGAACCGATCGAGTTCTCGTTCCTCTTCGTCGCGCCGCTACTCTACGCCATCCACGCGGTGCTGGCCGGGGTGGCGTACTGGGTGGCCGTGACGCTCGGCATCCATCACAGCACGACGTTCAGCCACGGGCTGATCGACTTCGTCCTCCTTTATCCCAACTCGCAGCGCGGGTGGTGGCTGGTGCCGCTCGGCCTGGCGTGGGCGGGCGTCTACTTCACGGCCTTCACGCTGCTCATCCGGCGCCTCGACCTGAAGACGCCGGGGCGCGAGGCCGAGGGTGACGTGGCCGGCGACGCGCCGGGCGGCGCCGCGCTCGGCGACGACGACTCGATGGCGGCGCGCCTCGTCACGGCCTTCGGAGGCGCGGCGAACATCCGCGCGCTCGACGCCTGCGTGACCCGGCTGCGTGTCGACCTGCACGACGTGTCGCAGGCGAGCCCCGATCTGCTCAAGGCGCTCGGCGCGACGGGGGTGCTCAAGGTCGGGTCGGGGCTGCAGGCGATCTTCGGGACCCGCTCGGAGCTGCTCAAGGGCGAGATGCTCGACTGGATCGCGGCGCGGCCGGCCGCGGGGCGCGAGGTGGGGGCGGCGGCGGTCACCGCGGAGGCGCAGCGGGGCGCGTGCGTCGAGGCGGAGATCCCCGTGCGCGGCTCCGCCGCCGTCGCTCCAGATTTCCACGCCGCGCGCGGGCTGCTGGAGGCGCTCGGCGGGCGGCGCAACGTCACCGAGGTAGCGTGCGTCGCGGCGACGCGGGTGCGGGTGGTGGTCGTCGATGCGGCGCGAGTGGACGAGGCGGCGGTGGCACGTGTGGGCGCACCGTGGCGCGTGGCGGACGACGTGCTGCACGTCGTCGTTGGCACCGGTGCCCCCGCGATGGCCGAGGCGCTCGCCGTCGTGCGCGACGATGCGGCTCGCTGATCGTACCGTCGCCTGCGGGACGGCGCTGCTGCTGGCGCTGCCGCTCGCCGCGCAGGAGCGGGTGCTGCATCGCGGCGACGGCTTCGTGGTCACCGACCGCACCGTGCGACAGGGCGCGTTTCGCGCGACCGCCGTCTCGCGCGACACGATCCGCTCCACCTATCCGCGCGCCGCGCGCGAGGTGCACTTCAAGTTCGCGCTGAACGGCGCGGACAACGAGTTCCCGCCGGGGACGGAGCACGTGATCAACCTGCGGCCGCAGGGGGGCACGGTCCCCACGCCGCTCTACGTCTTCGCGAAGGAGCCCGAGGCGAGCGTCCCGCGCCCCGGTACGACGCAGGGTGAGGAGGGGCCGGCCAAGGTGCTGATTCGGCTCGACTTGCGTCACGTCGCTCGCGCGATCCGCGAGGGCGGGCGCTTCGTGGCGCCGCGCGGCGGCACGGTGACGACCCTCGATCGCGTGACCGTCATCGGCGACGTCCCGCCGCTCCGCTGGGACGTCGCGGGCGTCCCGCGCGGCGCGCCGGCCGACCTGCGCGACGACGACGGCGACGGCATCTGGGAGACGACGCTCGTCTTCACGCCCGAGTACACGCGGCCGCTCGCGGCGAGCGGCGAGGCGGAGTGGGCGCGCCGTGCCGACATCGCGCGCTGGCCCGCGCTCGAGAGCCCGGAGCCGATCGTCGACGCGATCCACCGCCTCTCGCTCGAGGAGCTCGGCCAGCTGGTGCGCGAGGACGGCGCGCTCGCCGCCGGGGCGAAGTGGCCCGGCGTCTGGACGCGCGACGTCTCGTTCGCCGCGCTCCTCTCGCTCGCGATGGTCGCGCCCGACGCCGTCCGGCGTTCGCTGCTCGCCAAGGTCGACTCGCTCGGCCGGATCATCCAGGACACGGGAACCGGCGGATCGTGGCCGATCAGCTCTGACCGCGTCTGCTGGCTGCTCGCCGCGTGGGAGCTGTACCAGGTCACCGGCGATCGCGAGTGGCTCGCGCAGGCCTACGCGATCGGGCGGCGGTCGATCGAGGCCGACCGGCACGCGGTGCTCGACCGGGCGACGGGGCTCATGCGCGGCGAGAGCTCTTTCCTCGACTGGCGGGAGCAGAGCTACCCGCGGTGGATGGAGCCGGCCGACATCTACATGTCGCAGGCGATCGGGACGAACGCGGTCCATCACGGGGCCTACCGCGTGATGGCGCGGATGGCCCGGACGCTCGGCGGTGCCGACGCGCGCGAGGCCGCCCGCTACACGGCGTGGGCGGACTCGCTCCGGATCGCGATCGATCGACATCTCTGGCTCGCCGACGCGGGGTGGTACGGCCAGTTCCGCTTCGGCCCGTACACGACGCGCGTCTCCCCGCGGGCCGAGGCGCTGGGGCTGGCGCTGACCGTGCTCACGGGCGTCGCCGACCGCACGCGCGCACGCGCGATGCTCGCCGCGATGCCGCAGGTGCCGTTCGGCGCGCCGACCTTCTGGCCGTACATCCGCGGCGAGCGCTTCTACCACAACGCCTCGATCTGGCCGTTCGTGACCGCCTTCGTCACCTGGGCGGCCGCCGACGCGGGGAACACCGCCGTCGTCGAGCACGGGCTGGCGACGATGCTGCGGGGGACGGCGCTCTTCCTCACGAACAAGGAGAACATGGTGGCCGAGACGGGCCACTTCGAGGGGACGGCACTCAACAGCGACCGGCAGCTCTGGAGCGTGGCCGGGGCCCTGGCGATGAGCCACCGTGTGCTCTTCGGGCTCCGGCTCGACGGGGACTCGCTGCGCTTCGCGCCGATGGTGCCGCCGGCGTACGGCGGCGTGCGGGCCTTGCGTGGCGTGCGGTGGCGGGGGGCCACGCTCGACGTGACGGTGCGCGGGCACGGGGCGGGCGTGCGGCGGATGCTCGTCGACGGCGCGCCGGTCGCGCGCGCCGTGTTGCCCGCCACGCTGGCGGGGCGCCATCGGGTGACGCTCGAACTCGACGGCCGATGGCCCGCCTCGCGGACCACGATGGTCCCGCATCGAACCGCCCGCTTCCCCTTTCCGTCGCACGACGTCGAGATGACGCGGGGGTACAGCATCGGCGACCTGCCCGGGATCTGTCCGTCCGCCGGGCCGCGGCCGCGGCCCGAGGGCTGCCGGCTCACCCCGGGCGATCCGCCGTACACGCAGACCATCGACCTCCCGCGAACCGGCCGATACAGGATCAGCTTCGAGTACGTCAACGGCAACGGCCCGGTGAACACCGATGACAAGGCCGCCATCCGCACGCTGTCCGTCGACGGGGTGCCGCTTGACGTCGTCGTCTTCCCGCAACGTGGTGCGGGGCGGTGGGACGCGGCGGGTCGGAGCAGCGCCGTGACGACGACGCTCACGAAGGGGGCCCACACCATCTCGCTCGCGTGGACGCCGCTCGACCGCAACATGCACGGCACGATCAACGAGATGGCGCTGCGCACGCTATGGGTCGAGGGTCCCTTCGACTCACGCGCGGGCCGCCGCCGATGAGGCTGGGGCTCATCGGCGCCCTCGTCGCCGCGGCCGCGGGCGTCGCGGCGCCGCTCCCGGCGCAGCCGCTCCCGCGCGTCGCCGACGGACGCATCGAGCGCCTCGCGAACGTGCCGTCGCGCCACGTCGACGCGCGCCACGTCGACGTCTGGCTCCCGCCAGGTTACGACGGCACGCGCCGCTTCCCCGTGCTCTACATGCACGACGGCCAGATGCTGTTCGACGGCGCCACGACCTGGAACCGCCAGGAATGGACCGTCGACGAGACGCTCGCACGCCTCGTCCGCGACGGCACCGTGCCTCCCGTGATCGTCGTCGGCGTCTTCAACGCCGGGCGGCGGCGCCATTCGGAGTACTTCCCCGAGCGCGCGCTCGCGGCGCTCCCGGCCGGGCGGCGCGACACGCTCGTCCGCGCCGCCCTCGACGGTCGTCCGCGCGCCGACGCGTACCTGCGGTTCCTCGTCGAGGAGCTCAAGCCGCTCGTCGATCGGCGCTTCGCCACGAAGCCCGACGCCGCCAACACCTTCGTGATGGGCTCGAGCATGGGCGGTCTCATCTCCCTGTACGCGCTCTGCGAGTACCCGCAGGTCTTCGGCGGCGCCGCCGCGCTGAGCACGCACTGGGTCGGCACCGGCACCGCCAATGCCACCATCCCGCTCGCCTTCCTCACCTACCTGCGCGACCGACTCCCCGATCCCGCGTCGCATCGCCTCTACCTGGACATCGGGACGACGACGCTCGACTCGCTCTACCTGATCCACCAGCCGGTGGCCGAGCGCGTCGCGCGCGACCGCGGCTACGGCCCCGGCACCCTGCTCGCGCGCACCTATCCCGGCGCCGACCACAGCGAGCGCAGCTGGGCCGCGCGCCTCGCGGTCCCGCTCCGCTTCCTCCTCGCGGCCGACACCACCGCCGCGCCGCCGCTCCCGCGATGACCCCACGACTCGCCGCCCTCGCCGCGCTCGCCATGGCGCCCCTCTTCGTCCCGCGCGTCACCCTCGCCCAGCCCGCCGTCGTCCCGGCGCAGGCCTTCGCGCCCCCGGCATGGAGCGAGCGCGCGACGATCTACGAGGTCAACCTGCGGCAGTACACGCCCGAGGGGACGATCGCCGCCTTCCGGAAGGAGCTCCCGCGGCTCCGCGCGCTCGGCGCCGACATCCTCTGGTTCATGCCCGTGCAGCCGATCGGCAAGGTCGAGCGCAAGGGGGCCCTCGGGTCGTACTACTCGATCGCCGACTACGTCGCGGTCAACCCCGAGTTCGGGACGCTCGACGACTTCAAGGCGATGGTCGCCGACGCGCATCGGCTCGGCTTCAAGGTGATCCTCGACTGGGTCGCCAACCACACCGCCTTCGACCATCCGTGGACGCGCGCGCACCCCGACTGGTACGTGCGCCGCCCCGACGGCTCGATCTCGCGCGCCGTCGACCAGGACGGCAAGGAGACCGACTGGAGCGACGTCGCGCAGCTCGACTACCGCAACCGCCAGCTGCGCGAGGCGATGATCGGCGAGATGGCCTTCTGGCTCCGCGAGACCGGCATCGACGGCTTCCGCGCCGACGTCGCCTTCTTCCTCCCCGACGACTTCTGGGCCGAGGCCACGGCCCGGCTCCGCGCGCTCAGGCCGGACGTCTTCCTGCTCGCCGAGGCCGAGAAGCCGTCGCTGCACACGGTGGGCTTCCACGCGGGCTACGCGTGGGAGCTCCACCACCTGCTCAACGCGGTGGCGACGCGGAAGAAGCCCGTCGGCGCACTCGACGAGTGGCTCGCATGGGAGGCCGCGCGCTTCCCGGCCGGCGCGTACCGGATGGCCTTCACCAGCAACCACGACGAGAACAGCTGGAACGGCACCGAGTTCGAGCGGATGGGCGCCAATCACCGCCCCGCGTTCGTCCTCGCGGCGACGCTCCGCGGGACGATGCCGCTCGTCTACTCCGGACAGGAGCTCGGCAACGACCGGCGACTGCGTTTCTTCGACAAGGACACCCTCGCGCGGCGCGACCCGGGCGCGGCGGCGTTCTACGCGTCGATGTTCGACCTCAAGCACCGCAACGTGGCGCTCGCCAACGGGGCGGCGGGGGGGGCGCACGTCCCGCTCGCGCTCGAGGGCGAGGACCGGGCGTGGGGCTTCGTGCGCGCGCGCGGCGCGAACCACGTCCTCGTCGTCACCAACTTCGCCGACGCCCCGGCGCGGGTGCGCCTGCGCGGCGACGCGGCGGCGGGGCGCTGGCGCGACTGGTCGACCGGTCGTTCGGTGACGCTGCGTCCGGGCGCCGCGCTCGACGTCGGGGCGAACGGCTGGCGCATCCTCGTGCGCGGCGCCGACCCCGCGCGCGCCGCGAGGCGCTGAGCGCGGCCGTCGTCAACCGTCGCCGAGCAGCGACTCGGGGGCCGATGCGAAGCCGGCGCTCCTGAGCCAGGTCGCGACGGCGAGCCGGGTCCGCGTGCCGGTCGCCGACCCTGCGGGCTGGTGGAGCACGAGCGCGGCGACGAGGCGACGGCGGCGGTCCGGGGTCGAGCACCAGTCGTCAGCGAAGTCCGCGCGCCCGCTCCCCGCCGCGAGCCCGCACCCGTCGGGTTCGGTGAGCGCCGCGTGTACCCCGTCGGTGAGGAGCGCCGGATGCGCGCCGCTCGCGAGGAAGCCGATCACGAGCGCCGACTGCCGCACGACGCGCGCGACGTCCTCCGGGGCCGCCTGTGCCTCCCCCACGAAGCCGCCCATGGGCAGCGCCGGCCCGCTCGGCGGCGTGTTCCGCTTGACCTTCGTGGTCGCCTCGGTGGTGACGAGGAGCGGCTTCGACTGCCGGCGTCCGAACATCGGCTGGGTGACGTGGGCGGGGCGGGGAGGTGCGGTACGGAGGGCGGGGGTGACGCCCGCGGGACGACCCGCGCGGCACGTGCGTCACCGCGCGTGGCGTGCGGCGCGTCACGCCGGCCCCCGGTCGCTTGCTGCCCTCCCGGCCACGGTCTACGTTGCGCCGGAATCCGGGTCCCCCCGGGCGGCCACGGATGGCGGCGCGGGGGCTCCATCGCGCCGAGCCGGCGTCGCATCCGGAGCCCGTGCGCCCGGCGCGCGGGAGCCGGCCGGCCCACGGACGTCCGGCATGGCCACCTATCGCTTCGCGAGCGTCCCCACGGGGGGCGAGCGCATCGTCTTCGAGAACGGCGCGCTCCGCGTCCCCGACACCCCGATCATCCCCTTCATCGAGGGCGACGGGACGGGGCCCGACATCTGGCGCGCGTCGGTGCGCGTCTTCGACGCCGCGGTGCAGCAGGCCTACGGCGGGAGCCGCAAGGTCCACTGGATGGAGATCTTCGCGGGCGAGAAGTCGAACACGCGGTTCGGCACCTGGCTCCCCGACGAGACGCTCGAGGCGGTGCGCGAATTCCGCGTCGCCATCAAGGGGCCGCTCACCACGCCCGTCGGCGGCGGCTTCCGCTCGCTCAACGTCGCGCTGCGGCAGACGCTCGACCTCTACGCCACCGTCCGCCCGGTGCGCTGGTTCGAGGGGGTGGGGGCGCCGGTCAAGGAGCCGGGGAAGCTCGACATCGTCATCTTCCGCGAGGCGATCGAGGACGTCTACGCCGGGATCGAGTTCAAGGCCGGCACCCCCGAGGCCGCGAAGGTGCGCGACTTCCTCGTGCGCGAGATGGGGGCCGAGATCCTCGAGTCCTCCGCCATCGGCATCAAGCCGGTCTCGGAGTTCCGCAGCAAGCGGCTGATGCGCATGGCGATCGAGTACGCGCTCAAGCACGGGCGCGACTCCGTGACGATCATGCACAAGGGGAACATCCAGAAGTTCACCGAGGGCGCCTTCCGCACGTGGGGCTACGAGGTCGCGGCGCAGGAGTTCGGCGACCGCACCGTCGCCGAGGCCGACCTCGACGCGCACGGCGGCCACGCCCCGCTGGGCCACGTGGTCGTCAAGGATCGCATCGCCGACGCGATGTTCCAGCAGCTCCTGCTCCGCCCGACCGAGTACTCGGTGATGGTGACGCAGAACCTCAACGGCGACTACATCTCCGATGCCGCGGCCGCGCAGGTCGGCGGCCTCGGCCTGGCGCCGGGGGCCAACATCGGCGACGGCGTCGCGGTCTTCGAGGCGACGCATGGCACGGCGCCGAAGTACGCCAACAAGAACCGGATCAACCCCGGGTCGGTGATCCTCTCGGGGGTCATGATGTTCGAGTTCATGGGGTGGAACGAGGCCGCCCAGCTCATCGTGAAGGGCCTCGAGAACGCCATCCGGTCGGGCAAGGTCACCTACGACCTCGCGCGCCAGATGGCCTATTCGACCGAGGTCGGCACCTCGGCCTTCGGCGACGGCATCATCCTGGGGATGAAGAAGTGATCGCACGTGGCACGCTCCCGACGATCGGCACCACGACCGCCGACGTCGCCTCCCTCGACGTTCCCGTCCTCGCCCTGGTGCTCCCGAAGCCCGCGGCGATGGTTCCCGCCCTCGACGCGCTCGACGCCCTCACCGGCGGGGCACTCGCGCGCACGCTCGCGCGCGGCGACTTCACCGGCCGTCGCGACGAGGTGCTCCACCTCGCCGGCGGCGCCACCGGCCCTGCGCGCATCCTGCTCGTCGGGGCGGGCGACGCCTCCGATCGTGCCGTCGCGCTCAAGCGTGCCGGGGCGCTGGCCGCGCGCCGCGCGTCGCAGATGGACGCCGCGACGATGGCGGCGCTTGCCCTCCCGGCCGCGTCGGGGCGCGAGCTCGAGGCGCTCGTGACGGGGCTCACGATGGGCGGCTGGCGCTTCGACGACCTCAAGACGCCGCCGAAGGAGCGTCGCACGTCGCTCGGCGAGGTGACGGTCGTCGTCGACGGGAGCGCCGAGGCCGCGCAGGCGGTGCAGGCGGGCGAGGCGATCGGGAGCGGCTACGCCTTCGCGCGGCGGCTGCAGGTGATGCCGGGCAACGTCTGCACCCCCGACATGCTCGCCGACGCCGCGCGCGACATCGCCTCGCGCCACGGCCTCGACTGCACGGTGCTGGGGCGCCGCGAGATGGAGGCGCTCCGCATGGGGAGCTTCCTCGCCGTCGCGCAGGGGACGCCGCAGGAGCCGCGCCTCATCGCGCTCGAGTATCGCGGCGCCGGCGACGCGCGTCCGGTGGTCCTCGTCGGCAAGGGGATCTGCTTCGACACCGGCGGGATCAGCATCAAGCCGGCCGAGCGGATGGAGTGGATGAAGTACGACATGTCGGGCGCGGCCGGCGTGCTCGGCGCGATGGAGGCGATCGCGCGGCTCCGGCTCCCGGTCAACGTCGTCGGGCTCGTCGGCGCCACGACCAACATGCCGAGCGGCACGGCGATCAACCCCGGCGACGTGGTGCAGGCGAGCGACGGGACGTTCGTGGAGATCGTCAACACCGACGCCGAGGGGCGCCTCGTCCTCGCCGACGTCCTCCACTACGCGAAGAAGTACGACCCGGTGGCCTGTGTCGACGCCGCCACGCTCACGGGGGCGATCGTCATCGCGCTCGGCAACACGGTGCACGGCGTGATGGGCAACGACGCCGCGCTCGTCGCCGAGGTGATCGCCGCGGGCAACCGCGTCGGCGAGCCGGGGTGGGAGCTGCCGCTGGTGCCGGAGTACGAGGAGCAGATCAAGTCCGACACGGGCGACATCAAGAACACCGGCGGGCGCGCGGCGGGGAGCATCACGGCGGGGCTCTTCCTCAAGCACTTCGCCGGCACGCTCCCGTGGGTGCACCTCGACATCGCCGGCACGGCGTACGCCGAGACCGATCTCGTCGCGCTTCCGCGCGGCGGGACGGGGCGCCCGGTCGGCACCTTCGTCGAGTTCGTCCGCGCGAGGGCGCGCTGAGCACCCGACGACGGCGGCTCGGTGCGCTGGTCGGCGCGGTCGCGCTCCTCATCGTGGGGAGCGTGGCCGCGCCGCGGGCGTATGCGCAGCTGCCGGGCGCGGTCCCCGACAGCGTCCTCAGGGCCCGCGCCGACTCGATCGCGCGGGCCGACTCGATCGGCCGCCCGCTCCCGCACGTCGAGGCGCCGGTGCTGGCCGAGGGGGCGTGGCGCCATCGTTTCGAGGGGGATTCCCTCTACGTCAACGGCGCGCTGACCCTCGCCGATCTCCTCGAGCGCGTGCCAGGCTTCACGGCCTTCCGCGCGCGCTTCTACACCGCGCCGATGGTCGGCGCGATGCTCGGCGACCCGGGGCGGATCCGCCTCTTCGTCGACGGCGTGGAGACGGAGCCGTTCGACCCCCGCTCGGGGGGCGTGCACGACCTCTCGCTCTTTCCCGTCGCCACGCTCGCCGACGTCGTCGTCGAGCGCGCCGCCGACGAGCTGCGCATCCACCTCCGCACCTGGCGCCCCGGCACCGTCGTGCAGGCGCAGACGCGCCTCGACATCCTCACCGGCGACGATCGCGCCAACACCTTCCGCGGCTTCGTCTCGCGGCGCTTCCGCCCGGGGTGGGTGACGCAGGCGACGGTGCAGCAGCGCTCCCTCACCGACGTGGCCGCGATCGGCGGCGACGGCGACGCCCTCACCGCGCAGGTGCGCGTCGGCTACGTCGCCCCGTCGTGGGGGCTCGACGCGACGCTCCTGCGCCACCGCGCGACGCGCGCCACGCTCCTCCCGCTCGATCTCGGCCTCGACACGCCCGGGCGCTCGATCGCGGGGATGGAGCTCGCCGAGCAGCTCACGACGCTGCGCGCCACCTGGCGCGACCCCGAGCGCGGCGGGCCCTGGCTGCAGGCGACGGCCGCGATCCGCGGCATGAACGAGACGAGCCCGCGGCGCGCCGCCATCACGCCGCGCGCGAACAGCGGCGTGCGCCTCGACACCGCCGACACCAACCTCTCGCGCCGTCAGTACGTGCTCGCCGGCGGCTGGCGCGCCGGCGCGCTGCGCCTCTCGGCCACCGGCCGCTTCCGCGACGACACCGGCGCGATCACGGTGCAGCCCACCGTGCGCGCCGCGATCGAGACCCGCCGCGCCGTGCTCGCCCTCTTCGGCGAGCGCTCCCCCTTCGACCGCGCGACGCGTGCCGAGGTGCAGGCGACGGCGCGACCGCTCCCGTGGATCATGCTGCAGGGGGCCGCGTCGCTCGGCACGGCGGGCACGGCGTCGGTCGTCGTCGACACGGTGGGCACGGTCGGCGAGATCGAGACGCCGCGAACGCGCGCCCTCCGCGCCGAGGCGGGGGTGAAGGTGGGAGGGCTCTGGATCACCGGTGGCCTGCTCGCCCGCGACAGCGCGCTCCTCCGCCCGCCGATCGTCCTCGACCAGCGCTACGCGGCCGTGTTCGACGGGCCGGCGCGCGGCGTGACGGCGACGGTAGTCGGGCCGCTCGTGCGCGGCTTCAGCACGCATCTCTGGGCGGTGCAGTGGAGCGAGGCGGGGCTCTACCGCCCCCGCCGGCAGTTCCGGGGCGAGCTCGCCTTCCACACGCGATGGCTGCGCCGCTTCCCGTCCGGGAACTTCGACTTCCGGATCGCCGGCATCGCCGAGTACCGCGACCGCGTCGCCTTCCCGCTCGCCGACGGCGACGTCACCGCGACGAGCTCCGGGGTCGTGGGCCTCGCGCTCGACCTGCGGATCCGCGACGCGGTGATCAGCTGGCAGCTCCGCAACCCGACGGGGCTCACCTACACGACCGTGCCGGGGCTGCTCATGAATCGCGCGATGAACGTGTACGGGGTCCGCTGGACCTTCTCGAACTGAGACCGATGGACGCGCGCACGACGCACCAGGGGAGCGACGGGACCGTGGCGGTGAGCATCGCGAGCATGACCGGGTTCGGTGCGGCCGAGGGGACGGTCGCCGGGCACCGCGTGGCGGTCGAGGTGAAGAGCGTCAACCACCGCTTCTTCACTCCCGCCCTCAAGCTCCCCGCCGCCCTCGCGCGGCTCGAGCCCGAGCTCCGCGAGGCGATGCGGCAGCGCGTCGCGCGCGGCCACGTGTCGCTCTCGGTGCGCGTGGAGCGCGAGGGGGAGGAGGGAGGCGGCCCGCGTCTCGACGTGGCGCGGCTGCGCGACTACGTGGCGCAGCTCCGCGCCGCGGCGCGCGAGCTCGGGCTGCGCGACGATCTCGATCTCACGGCGCTCGTCCGCCTCCCGGATGTCTTCCGCGCCGACGCCGACCCCTCGGACGCCCTCGCCTCGGTGACGGCCGCGGAGCTGATGCCGCTCGTGGTCGCCGCCCTCGACGCGCTCGGGCGGATGCGGCGTGACGAGGGGGCGCGGCTCGTCCTCTACCTCGAGGAGCGGCTGGCGGCGATCGAGGGGGGGCTGGCCCGGCTGGCCGAGCGGGCGCCGGTGCGGCTCGTCGAGCAGCGCGAGCGGCTCCGGGCGGCGGTGCGCGAGCTGGCCGAGGGGGTGGCGGTGGACGAGCAGCGCCTCGCGCAGGAGATCGCGATCCAGGCCGACCGCCTCGACGTGGCCGAGGAGCTGAGCCGCTTCCGCAGCCACAACGCGGCCTTCCGCGAGGCGCTCGCCGGGGCGGGGACGGAACCGGTCGGCAAGCGGCTCGGGTTCCTGCTGCAGGAGATGCTCCGGGAGGCCAACACGACGGGGAGCAAGAGCAACGACCCGGCGATGCAGCGCGAGGTGATCGCCATCAAGGAGGAGCTCGAGCGGATGCGGGAGCAGGTGGAGAACCTCGAGTGAGCCGCCCGGCCTTCCCGATCATCCTCGCCGCCCCGTCGGGGAGCGGGAAGACGACGCTGGCCCGGGCGCTCCTCGCCAGCCGGAGCGACGTGGGCTTCTCGGTGACCTGCACGACCCGCCCCCCGAGGCCTGCCGAACGCGACGGGGTCGACTATTTTTTCCTGGCTCCGGACGAGTTCGAGGGGCGGGTGGCGCGCGGCGACTTCGCCGAGCACGCCCTGGTGCACGGCAATCGCTACGGCACGCTGCGCAGCGAGATCCGGCGCCTCCTCGAGGGCGGGCGGCACCCGATCATGACGATCGACGTGCAGGGGGCGCGGCAGTTCGTGCGCGCCTTCCCGGAGACGGTGCTGGTCTTCGTCCTCCCGCCCTCCGGGGCGGAGCTGCTCGCCCGGCTCGACGGCCGGGGGACCGAGGACCCCGCGAAGGTGCGCACGCGCCTCGAGGGGGCGCTCGGCGAGCTGCGGGCGATGGAGGAGTACGAGTACGTGGTGGTGAACGACGAGGTTCACCGGGCCGTCGCGCAGCTCTCCGCGATCATCGACGCGGAGATGGCCCGGCGGAGCCGGCAGCACGATCTCGCGGCACGCACGGCGGCCCTCGCCGCCGAGCTGCGCCGCGCCATCGGGGCCCCGGTGCCCCACTGACATCCGGCAGGAGCGACGACATGCGGGTCTTCACGCCCGGCGACATCACCGAGAAGCAGCAGGCGCCGAACAAGTACCTCGGCGTGCTGGTGGCCGCCAAGTACGCGCGCGTCCTGAACGAGTTCCCGAAGATCGGCGCCACGGGCAAGGAGAAGAAGCTCACCACGCGCGCCCTCGAGGAGCTGCACGAGCAGGACTTCGAGTACCGCGTCGTGCCGCGTCGCGCGGCCGAGTAGGCCCCACTCCGCCGGGGCCGCTCCCGCGTGCGCCCCTTCGACGGTCGCCACGTCCTGCTCGGCGTCACGGGCGGCATCGCCTCGTACAAGGCGGTGTCGCTCGCGCGGCTGCTCGCGCAGGCGGGCGCCGTCGTCGACGTCGCGCTCTCGCGCTCGGCCCGCGAGTTCGTCGGCGCGATCACCTTCGAGGCCGTCACCGGCCGCCCCGTCCTGCGCGAGCTCCTCGACGAGGGGAACGCGCTCGCGCACATCCGGCTCGCCAAGCGCGCGGAGCTCGTCGTCGTCGCCCCGGCGACCGCCGACTTCCTCGCGCGCGCCGCACAGGGGCGCGCCGACGACCTCCTCACGGCCATCCTGGTCGCGACCCGTGCGCCTGTGCTCCTCTGTCCCGCGATGAACGACGGGATGTGGAGCCACCCGCAGGTGCTCGCCAACACGCGGCACTGCCAGCAGGGGATCGGCTACCACGTCCTCGATCCGGCGATCGGCCCTCTCGCCTTCGGCGAGGGGACGGGCCCCGGGCGCCTCCCCGAGCCCGAGACGATCCTCGCGCACTGCGGCCGGCTGCTCGAGCCGGTGAACCCGCTCGCCGCGCGCCACGTGGTCGTCACCGCGGGCCCCACGCGCGAGCCGGTCGATCCGGTGCGCTATCTCGGCAACCGGTCGTCGGGGAAGATGGGCGTCGCGATCGCCGCCGCCGCTTGGCGCCGCGGGGCGCGCGTGACGCTGGTGCACGGGCCGCTCGCCGTCGCGGTCCCCGACGGTGTCCAGGCGATCGCGGTCGAGACGACGGGCGAGATGCGCGACGCCGTCGCCGCCGCGCTCGCCGACGCCGACGCACTGGTGATGGCCGCGGCGCCCGCCGACTTCACGCCGGCCGACGTCGCCGCGCAGAAGATCAAGAAGGGCGATGCGGCGCCCGTGCTCGCGCTCGCGCACACGCCCGACATCCTGCTGTCGACGCGCGACGCGCGGCGCCCGGGGTGCGTCGTGATGGGCTTCGCGCTCGAGACGACCGACGTGGAGGAGAACGCCGTCGCCAAGCTGGCGCGCAAGGGGCTCGATTTCATCGTCGCCAACGACGCGACCGACCCCGCGGCCGGCTTCGGGGTAGACACGAATCGCGTCGTGATCCTCGACGCCGCGGGCGGGCGCGAGGCGCTCCCCGTGCTGCCGAAGGCCGAGGTGGCCGAGCGGCTGCTGGACCGCATCGCCGGGGCGATCGATGGACGCACGTGAGAAGCTGCGCGCGTACCTCGAGCAGCGGCGGGAGCTCGGCGAGAGCGAGCTGGTGCTCGATGCGCTCGACGTCGACGCGGTGATGGCGCTGCTCGGCGCGCGCGCGGGCGCAGCGTCGTCGGGGGCGGCCCCGGGCGCGCCGACCGTGCGTGTCGCCCCGCCCCCCGATGCTGCCGGTGCCGCCGCCGGCGACGGTCCCGCGCCGCGCCCGGACTTCTTCCCGGTTCGCGCACCGCGCCCGCCGCAGCCGGCCGAGGCGGTCGACTGGCGCGCGGCGCTCGAAGAGGAGACGCCGCGCGCCGAGGCCCCGCGCGGCGCACGTCCTGCACCGCCGTCGGTCGTCCCGCCGGCACCCGTCGCGCCCGCGACGCCCGCACCGGCGGCCCGACGGGAGGAGACGCCGGTGGCGAAGGTGGCGGCGAAGGCGAACGAGGGAACCGCGTCGGCGGGCGACCGCACGGGGGCGCTGCGGATCGTGGGACTTGAGGTGTCCGAGGGGCTGCGCGTCGATCGCCCGCCGCTTGGGCTCCTCGGCGAGGCGGCCGAGTGGCCCGACCTGCACGCGATCGCGGCGGCGGTGCAGGGGTGCACGCGCTGCCCGCTGTATGCCACGGCGACGCACGGCGTCCCGGGCGAGGGGAACGCGACGGCCGACGTCATGGTCGTCGGCGAGGCGCCCGGCGAGCAGGAGGATCTGCAGGGGCGGCCGTTCGTCGGGCCGGCAGGGCAGCTCCTGACCAAGATCCTCGGGTCGATCGGGCTCGAGCGCGACGCGGTCTTCATCGCGAACGTCCTCAAGCACCGGCCGCCCGGCAACCGGAACCCGGCGCCCGAGGAAGTCCGGGCGTGCAGCCCGTATCTTCAGGCGCAGGTCGACCTCGTCCGGCCGAAGCTCATCCTCGCGTTCGGCACCTTCGCCGCGCAGACGCTGCTCAACACGCGCATCGCCATCGGCAAGCTCCGCCAGCAGGTGCACTGGTACCAGGGCATCCCGCTGGTGGCGACCTACCACCCGGCGGCGCTGCTGCGCAACGAGGCGTGGAAGCGGCCGACCTGGGAGGACGTGAAGCTCGCCCGGCGCGTCCTCGACGCCACCGTCCGCACGCCCTCCTGAGCCGTCTCCCGATGTCCACGCTCGTCGACGCCTATTCCTCGCGCCCCGCGGCGCCGGACCCGTACAAGGACCGGCGGCCGCCGCACAGCGAGCCGGCCGAGCAGGCCGTGCTCGGCGCGATCCTCATCGACGACGAGGCGCTGCTGCGGGCGTCGGAGTCGATCGACGACACGATGTTCTGGCGCGAGAGCCACCGCCGGATCTTCCGCGCGATGGTCGCGCTCTCCGAGTCGCGGCAGGGGATCGACACGGTCACGCTCGCCGACGAGCTCGAGCGGCGCGGCGAGATGGAGGCCGCGGGCGGGCGCGACTACCTCGCGCTCCTCGCCGACGCGGTGCCGACGTCGGCGAACGTCGCCTACCACGCGCAGATCGTGCGCGAGAAGGCGCTGCTGCGGCGGCTGATCGAGGTGTCGACGGGGATCGTGACCGAGGCGTTCGAGGCGCGCATGCCGGCGGCCGACCTCGTCGACGCGGCCGAGAACCGCATCTTCCAGATCGACCAGCAGAAGGCGGCGTCGGGCTTCACGCGGATCAAGAAGCTCATGTGGAACGTCATGGAGAAGATCGACTCCCTCATGGCGAATCCGCAGGGGACGATCGGCGTGACGTCCGGCTGGCCGAGCATGGACAAGGCGACGCTCGGCTTCCAGAACGGCGACCTGATCATCGTCGCGGCGCGCCCCTCGATGGGGAAGACGGCGTTCACGCTGAACATCGCGCGCAACGCGTCGGAGGAGGTGGGCGTCGCCTTCTTCTCGCTCGAGATGAGCAAGGAGTCGCTCGTCCAGCGCATGCTCGCCGCCGAGGCCTTCGTCGACCAGCAGCGGCTGCGCTCCGGCAAGCTGGAGCCGGACGAGTACAAGCGCCTCGGCACCGCGGTCTCGGTGCTCGCGAACAAGCCGATCTACATCGACGACCAGCCCGGGATCAGCATCCTCGAGATGCGCGCGAAGGCGCGGCGGCTCAAGGCCGACCTCGAGAGCAAGCTGGGGCTGATCGTCGTCGACTACCTGCAGCTGATGACGGGCCCCTCGGCCGAGAACCGGCAGCAGGAGGTCTCGCAGATCTCGCGCGGCCTCAAGGCGCTCGCCAAGGAGCTCGAGGTCCCGTTGATCGCGCTCTCGCAGCTCTCGCGCGCGCCGGAGCAGCGCTCGGGCGACGAGAAGGGGCGGCCGCAGCTCAGCGACCTGCGCGAGTCCGGCGCGATCGAGCAGGACGCCGACCTGATCCTCTTCATCTTCCGCCCCGAGGTCTACGGCGAGCGCGACGAGACGGGGCGGCTCAAGAACCCGGAGCTCGAGGGGCGCGCCGAGATCATCATCGGCAAGCAGCGCAACGGCCCGACGGGCGTCGTCGACCTCAAGTTCGACAAGCGGTTCACGCTCTTCTGGGATCCCGAGGCGAGCAAGGGCCGCTGATCGTCGTGGCCACGAAGACCCGCACCGTCCACCGCTGCACCGAATGCGGCGCCGAGCACCCCAAGTGGGCCGGGCGCTGCGACGCGTGCGGTGCCTGGTCGAGCCTCGTCGAGGAGATCGCGGCGCCCAGGGCGCCGGCGCGCGGGGCCGCGTCGTCGCGTGGAGGCGTGCGGTCGGCGGGCGTCGCCTCGCCGCGCGCGGCACGGCTGCGCGACGTCCACGGCACCGAGTCGACGCGCCTCAGGACCGGCCTCGCCGAGTTCGACTTCGTCCTCGGCGGCGGCATCGTCCCGGGGAGCATGATCCTCGTCGGCGGCGAGCCCGGGATCGGCAAGAGCACGCTCCTGCTGCAGGTGGCGGCGCGCGTGCAGGAGCTCGGCCACGCGACGCTCTACGTGAGCGGCGAGGAGAGCGCACTGCAGGTCAAGCTGCGCGCCGATCGCCTCGGCCCCGGCGCCCTCGAGGTCGAGTTCCTCCCCGAGACCTCGCTCGAGGAGATCCTCGCGCACCTCGAGTCACGCCGCCCCGCGGTGGCGGTGATCGACTCGATCCAGACGGTGCACACCGAGGAGCTCGAGGGGGCGCCGGGCAACGTGGGGCAGGTGCGCGAGTGCGCCGCACGGCTCATGCGCGCCGCGAAGGAGCTCGGCACGGCGATCGTCGTCATCGGGCACGTGACCAAGGGGGGCGGGATCGCCGGCCCCAAGACGCTCGAGCACATCGTCGACACGGTGCTCTACTTCGAGGGCGAGGGGGGCGTCGACCACCGCATCCTCCGCGCGACGAAGAACCGGTTCGGGAGCGTCGACGAGATCGGCGTCTTCCGCATGCTCGCCGAAGGGCTCGAGCCGGTCGCGAACCCGAGCGCGCTCTTCACGAGCGAGCACGATGTCCCGCCCAGCGGGAGCGCGCTCACGGTCCTGATGGAGGGGACGCGCCCGCTGCTCGTGGAGCTGCAGGGACTCGCCGCGCGCGCCGGCTACGGGACGCCGCAGCGCGTCGCCAACGGCGTCGACCCGCGCCGCCTCGCGCTCCTCCTCGCGGTCATGGAGAAGCGCGCCGGCTACGGCTTCGCGCAGCTCGACGTTTTCGTGAACGTCGTCGGCGGGCTGCGGCTCGTCGAGCCCGCGGGCGACGCGGCGCTCGCGGCGGCGCTGGCGTCGTCGGTGCTCGACCGCGCGCTGCCGCCCAAGAGCGTCTTCCTCGGCGAGATCGGCCTGGGCGGCGAGCTGCGCCCCGTCTCGCAGCTCGAGCGGCGCCTGGGCGAGGCGGCGCGGCTGGGGTGCACGCGCGCGTACGTCTCGCGCGGCGCCGCGCGCGCCAAGGTCCCGGCGGGGATGACGCTGGTCCCCGTCGCCACGGTGCGCGACCTCCTCGACTCGATCCTCGGCTGACGACACGCATGCACGATCCCAGGGAGCCCGGCACCCCCGGCGAGATGGAGTACCACGACGGCGTCGCGGTCGGCGTGCGCGCGCCGGGGCACCTCGACCGCGAACCGACGCCGCTCGAGCTGCGCGACGTCCCGACCGAGGTGCGGCGCGACGTGGGCGTCGTCATCGTGGCCGGGGGGAGCGGCTCGCGCGTCGGCGGGCCGGAGCTCAAGCAGTTCCGCTGGGTCGCCGGCAAGCCGATGGTGCTGCACGCGCTGCAGACCTTCCAGCTCCGCCCCGACGTGGCGCTCGTCGTCGTGGTGCTCCCACGCGACCATGCCGCCGACCCGCCGCCCTGGCTCTTCCAGTGCGACATCGAGCGGATGCTCGTCAGCGTCGGCGGCTCCGACCGGATGCGCAGCACCTACAACGGCCTCGAGGACATGCCCGAGGGGGTCGAAGTGGTCGTCATCCACGACGCCGCGCGCCCGCTCGCGAGCGGGACGATGATCGACCGCGTCATCGCCGAGGCGCGCAAGGGGCACGGCGCGATCGCCGCGCTGCCCGTGGTCGACACGCTCAAGGAGGTCGGCGACGACGGGCGCATCGTCCGCACCGTCGATCGCACGCGCCTCTGGCGCGCGCAGACGCCGCAGGCCTTCCCGCGCGCGATCATCGACGAGGTGCACACGCGCGCCCGCAAGGACAAGCTGAGCGCGACCGACGACGCCTCGCTCCTCGAGCACTACGGCTACGACGTGGTGGTCGTGCGCGGGAGCGAGCGCGCGCTCAAGGTGACGACCGAGGACGACTTCGCGCTCGCCGAGGCGCTCTCGATCCTCCCCGACTGATCACGGCGTGACGGACGTGAGCTGGCGCGACTTCGTCCGCCCCTTCTGGTCGGCCGACGAGGTCGAGGCGGCGGTGACGCCCGTCGTCGAGCACCTCCTCGCCCACCGGCTCCTCGCCTATCCCACCGAGACGGTCTACGGCTTCGGCGGGACGGTCGACCAGGAGAGCGTCGAGGCACTCGTCGCGCTCAAGCGGCGCCCGCCGGCCAAGCCGTTCCTCGTGCTCGTCTCCGGCAGCCGCATGCTCGACCGGCTCGGGCTCGCCATGTCCCCCGAGGCGGCCCGGCTCGCGGCGCGGCACTGGCCGGGGCCGCTGACGCTCGTCCTGCCCGGCGGCGAAGGGCAGCTCCCGCCGCGGCTCCGCGGCCCCGAGGGGGGGATCGCCGTGCGCTGGACGTCGCACCCGGGGCTGCAGCGGCTCATCACCGCGCTCGGCGCGCCGCTCACCAGCACCTCGGCCAACCTCCCGGGCGTCGCGCCGGCGGTCAACGCACGCGAGGTGATCGAGCAGTGGCAGCCCGTCGTCGCCTCGGGGCGGCTCGCCGTGCTCGATGGGGGGACGCTCTCTCCCTCGCCCCCGAGCACCGTGGTAGACTGCACGACACGCCGGCTGCGGGTCATCCGCCCCGGCGCCATCGCAGCGGCGACGCTGCGCGAGACCGTCCCCGACCTGATCGGCGATGCCTGAGACCGCGCTCACGCTGCTGTTCGTCTGCACGGGCAACACCTGCCGGAGCCCGATGGCGGAGGTGATCGCCCGCGCGCTGGTCGCCGAGCGCGGACTCTCTCCGCACGTGACGGTGCGCAGCGCCGGCATCGCCGCCGACGAGGCGAGCGGGGCGAGCGAGGGGTCGCTGCTGGTGGCGATGGAGCACGGGCTCGACCTGTCGCGCCACCGTTCGCGCCAGCTCGACCGCGCGACGGTGCAGGCGTCGGACCTCGTCCTGACGATGGGGCCGAGCCACCTCGCGGCGGTGCGGGAGCTCGGCGGCGAGGCGAAGGCGGCGCTGCTCTCCGACTACGCGACGCACGGCGAGAGCGCGCGCCCCGTCTCGGACCCGATCGGCGGCGAGCTCCCGGTGTACCGCGCGACGTACGACGAGCTGCGCACGCTCATCGCGCGCGCGCTCGATCGCTGGCTCGCCGAGCGCCCCTTGCGCGCGTCGTGACGGCACGGCCGTCGCGGCTGGTGCTCCTCGGTCACCCGGTCGCGCACTCGCTCTCGCCCCGCTTCCAGCAGGCCGCGCTCGACGCGGCGGGGATCGCGCTCCGCTACGAGGCGCTCGACGTCGCCCCCGACGCGCTCGACGCCACGCTCGACGCGCTGGTCGCGGCGGGCGCCGCCGGCAACGCGACGATCCCGCACAAGCGGGCGCTCTTCGCGCGCTGCGCGGTGCGCACGCCGGTGGCCGAGCGCACGGGGGCGGTGAACTGCTGGTGGGTGCGCGACGGCGTCCTGCACGGCGACAACACCGACGTCGCCGGTTTCGATGACGCGGTCGTGGCGCTCCTGGGCGATCGTCCCGTCGGGGCGCGCGTCGCGCTCCTCGGCGCGGGCGGGGCGGCGCGCGCCGTCGCGGTGGCGGTGGCCGCATGGCCCGGGGCGTCGCTCGCGACCTGGAACCGCTCCCCCGCACGCGCGAGCGACGTGGCGGCCCTGGGCCCCGCGGGCGCGTCGCGCGCGGAGGTGGCCATGGCGGACGCACTGCACGGCGCTGATCTGGTCGTCAACGCGACGTCGGTCGGGCTGCACGACGCGCAGGTGATCGTCGACGCGGCGGCGCTCCCCGCGGGCGCGGCCTGCCTCGACCTGGTCTACCGTCCCGACGAGACGGCGTGGGTCCGCGCCGCGCGGGCACGCGGCCACCGCGCCGCCGACGGGCTGGCGATGCTCGTCGGGCAGGGGGCGCGCGCCTTCGAGCGCTGGCTCGGCGTCGCTCCCGATCGCGCCGCGATGTGGCGTGCGCTCGGCCGGGACGCGGCGTGACCGGCGCCCTCGCCGCCGCCGTCGCCCCCCTCCGTCGCCTCGCCGGCGCCCTCGCCGACCTCGCCCTCCCCGGCGCCTGCGTCGCCTGCGCCCGGCCGCTCGGGCGCGCCCCGGGGCCGGCCTGCGCGCTCTGCTGGAGCCGCGTGCCGCCGCTCCCCGCGCCGCTCTGCGACCGCTGCGGGCATCCGCGCTTCGACGCGCCGGCGGCCTCACGCTGTCGCTGGTGCGACGTGCTGCCGCCCACGGTGCGCGCCGTGCGCTCGGCGACGTGGATGCGCCGCGGCGGCACGGCGGCGGCGCTGGTGCATGCGTTCAAGTACGACGGCTGGCCCGCGCTCGCCGACGGGATGGCGGCGCGCATGGCCGCGCTGCGCTGGCCCGCCGACGTCGTGCGCGAGCGGGCCTGCCTCGTGCCGGTGCCGCTCGCGCCGGTGCGTGAGCGGGAGCGCGGCTACAACCAGGCCGCATGCCTCGCGCACGCGCTCTCCGGACGCTGGGGGATTCCCGTAACGCGGGCGCTCCGCCGCACGCGCGGCACGGCGAGCCAGACGCGGTTGACCCCCGGGGAACGGCAGGCGAACGTTACGCGCGCTTTCACCGTGGATCCGGCGGTGAGCCGCGCGCTCGCCGGGGCCCACGTGGTCCTCGTCGACGACGTGGTCACCACCGCGTCCACGCTCCTCGCGTGCGCCGCCGCCCTCGTGGACGGCGGCGCACGCATCGTCAGTTGTGTCACCTTCGGTCGGGCGCCGGCTCCCGGCGACCGCCTCACCACCTGCGAGTGATCTCCATGGGCATCCGCGTCGGCATCAACGGCTTCGGCCGCATCGGCCGCCAGGTCCTCCGCGCCGCGAAGCTCCGCGGCGGCGCCGGCCTCGACTTCGTCGGCATCAACGACCTCACCGACACGCAGACGCTCGCGCACCTGTTCAAGTACGACAGCGTCCACGGCACCTACCCCGGCACCGTCGAGGCGAAGGAGGGGGCGATCGTCGTCGACGGCGACGAGATCCGCATCACGGCCGAGAAGGACCCGGCCAACCTCCCGTGGAAGGAGATGGGCGCCGACATCGTGCTCGAGAGCACCGGGCGCTTCACCGACGCGAAGGACGCCGGCAAGCACATCGCCGCGGGCGCGAGGAAGGTGATCATCTCGGCCCCGGCCAAGGGCGAGGACATCACCATCGTGATGGGCGTCAACCACGACAAGTACGACGCCGCCGCGCACCACATCGTCAGCAACGCGAGCTGCACGACGAACTGCCTCGTGCCGATGGTCAAGGTCGTGCGCGACACCTTCGGCTTCAAGCACGGCAGCATGGTGACGATCCACTCGTACACCAACGACCAGAGCATCCTCGACCTCCCGCACAAGGACCTCCGCCGTGCCCGCGCGGCCGCGGTGAGCATCATCCCGACGACGACCGGCGCCGCCAAGGCGACGTCGCTCGTCATCCCCGAGGTCAAGGGGAAGATCGACGGCATCGCGATCCGCGTCCCGACCCCCGACGTCTCGCTCACCGAGCTGACCGTCGAGGTCGAGCGGCCGACGACGGTCGCCGAGGTCAACGCGGCCTTCAAGGCGGCGGCCGAGAGCGGGCCGCTCAAGGGGATCCTCGCCTACACCGAGGTCGAGCTGGTCTCGGTCGACTACATCGGCAACCCGCACAGCTGCATCGTCGACGGCAAGAGCACCAACGTCATCGACGGCACGATGGTCAAGCTGTCGGGGTGGTACGACAACGAGTGGGGCTACTCGAGCCGGTGCGTCGACCTGCTCGGCTTCGTCGGCGGCAGGCTCTGAGCCGTCGATGAACAAGGCGACCATCGCCGACCTCGCGCCGGCGCAGCTGGCGGGGCGGCGCGCGCTCGTGCGCGTCGACTTCAACGTCCCGCTCGACGCCGACCGCCGCGTCACCGACGACACGCGGCTCCGGGCGGCGCTCCCCACGATCGAGGCGCTGCGCGCGCAGGGGGCGAAGGTCGTCCTCCTCTCGCACCTCGGGCGTCCCAAGGGGGCGCCCGAGGCGAAGTACTCGCTCGAGCCGGTCGTCGGCCGGCTCCGGGAGCTCATGCCCGGGGTCGACGTCGGCTTCTGCCCCACCACCGACGACGACGCGGCGGTCGCGGCGAGCATCACCCTCGCCGACGGCGCCGTGCTCCTCATGGAGAACACGCGCTTCCTCCCGGGCGAGGAGGCGAACGACGACGCCCTCGCGCAGCGGCTCGCGCGACTGGGCGACGTGTACGTGAACGACGCCTTCGGCGCGGCGCACCGCGCGCACGCGAGCACCGCGGCCGTGGCGCGCCACCTCCGCCCCGCCGTCGCCGGGCTCCTCATGCAGAAGGAGCTCGACTACCTCGGCGGCGCCCTCGACGCGCCGAAGCGCCCGTTCGTCGCGGTGCTCGGCGGGAGCAAGATCAGCGGCAAGATCGACGTCATCGAGGCGCTCCTGCCGAAGGTCGACGCGCTCCTCGTCGGCGGCGCGATGGCCTGCACCTTCTACGCGGCGATGGGGCTCGAGACGGGGAAGTCGCTCGTCGAGCCGGATCGCGTGGCGATGGCGAAGGAGCTGATCGAGCGCGCGGGGACGGCGCTCATCCTCCCGCACGACGCGCTCATCGCGCCGGCGATCGACCGCCCGCAGGACGCGCGCGTGGTCAGGAAGGACGGCATTCCCGGCGACCAGGCGATGTTCGACATCGGCCCCGACACCGCGGCCAGCTACGCGCGCGCGATCCACAGCGCCCGCACGGTGCTCTGGAACGGACCGATGGGGGTCTTCGAGACGCCGGGCTTCGACAAGGGGACGCAGGCGATCGCGATGGCGATGGCCACCGCGACCGGCAAGGGGGCGACGACGATCGTCGGCGGCGGCGACTCGGCCGCGGCGGTCGCCGGCATGGGGCTCGACCACAGCATGAGCCACGTCAGCACGGGCGGCGGCGCGTCGCTCGAGTTCCTCGAGGGGAAGGCGCTCCCCGGCGTCGCCGCGCTCGACGACAGGGCGCGCGCATGAAGCTCCCGATCTTCGCGGCGAACTGGAAGATGAACCACGGGCCGACCGACGCCCGCGCGTTCATGAAGTCGTTCCTCGCGCACTACCCGCGGCAGCACGACCGCAAGGTGCTCTTCTTCCCGAACGCGCTCAGCGTGACCACGGTCGCCGACGCGGTGCGCGAACGTCCCGACCTCGAGGTCGGGGTGCAGAACGTCCACTTCGAGGACAAGGGCGCCTTCACCGGCGAGAACTCCGCGCCGATGGCGCGCGACGCGGGCGCGACGCACGTCCTCGTGGGCCACAGCGAGCGCCGGCACGTCTTCGGCGAGTCGGACGAGGCGGCGGGGCGGAAGGTGCAGGCCGCGCTCCGCGCCGGCCTCACCCCCGTGCTCTGCGTCGGCGAGCTCCTCGCCGAGCGCGAGGCGGGCGACACCGAGGCGGTCGTGCTCCGGCAGCTCCGCGCCGGGATCGCCGGGCTCGACGCGCAGCAGGTGGCCGGGATGCTCTTCGCCTACGAGCCCGTCTGGGCGATCGGCACCGGCCGCACGGCGACGCCCGGCGACGCCAACACCGTGCACCAGGCGATCCGCGCCGCGCTGCGGGAGGCGATCGGCGAGCGGGCGATGGGGGTGCCGATCCTCTACGGCGGGTCGGTGAGCCGGTCGAACGCGCCGCAGCTCCTGGCCGAGGAGGAGGTCGACGGCGTGCTCGTCGGCGGCGCCTCGCTCGACGCCGACGGCTGGAACGCGATCGTCCGCGCTTGACCAGCCAGACCGCACGCCGGGCCCGGCGGTCCGCTTGATCGGGCCGCCCGGCCCGGCTTGATTTCCGGGCTGGCCCGACCGGGGCCGCCCTCTTCCGTCCCGCCTCCGATGTACACCTTCCTCCTCATCATTCTCGTCCTGATCAGCATCGTGCTGGTCGCCGCCATCCTCATGCAGGCCGGGAAGGGCGGGGGCATGGCCGCGAACTTCGGCGGCGCCTCGTCGTCGGCCGACGCGGTGATCGGGACGCGGCAGGCGGGGAACCTGCTGACGAAGATCAGCTGGTGGGGCGGCGGGGCGTTCCTCTTCGTGGCGTTCGTCATGAGCCTCCTCACGACGAGCCAGCGCGCCCCCAAGTCGGTGCTCGACGACGCCTTCAAGGCGCCCGCAGCACCCGCCCCCGTGCCGGGCGGCGCCGCGCCGGCGCCGGCTCCCGGCGGGGCGGCGAAGTCGCCCGTCCCGCTCTCGCCCGCGCCCGCCGCGCCCGCCCCGAACGCGCCGGCCAGGCCGTGAGCGCCCCCCTCCCGGCGCTCGCGCTCGAGACCGTCCCCGGGGTCCTGCTGCTCGAGGACGGCGCGGTCTTCCGGGGGATGGTCAACGCCGGGACGCCGCCGACGGTCGCCGAGATCGTCTTCACGACGAACCTCACCGGCTACCAGGAGGTCTTCACCGACCCCTCGTACCGCGGCCAGATCGTCGTGATGACGGCGCCGGAGATCGGCAACTACGGCATCAACGACGAGGACCCCGAGTCGTCGCGCGTGCAGGTGGCCGGCGTCGTCGTCCGCGAGCTGTCGCGCGCCGTCTCCAACTGGCGCGCCACCCGCGACACGCGCTCGTGGCTCGCCGACGCGCGGGTCCCGGTGCTCGAGGAGGTCGACACGCGCGCGCTCACGCGCCACCTCCGCTCGCGCGGCGCGATGCTCGGCGTGATCTGCACGGGCGAGGAGCCGTCGGCCGAGGCGCGCGCCGCCCTCGAGGCCTGCCCGAGCATGGAGGGGCTCGACCTCGCGAGCGTCGTCAGCACGGACGCGCGCTACGCGTACGGCGAGCCGGGCGCCCCGTACCACGTCGTCGCGGTCGACTTCGGGATCAAGGAGAACATCCTCCGCCTCCTCGCCGCGCACGGCTGCCGCATCACCGTGGTGCCGAGCGGCACGACGGCCGAGGAGATCCTCGCGCTGCGCCCCGACGGCGTCTTCCTGTCGAACGGCCCCGGTGACCCGGCCGCGATCGGCTACGCGCCGCCGATGATCCGCGACGTCGCCGCGAGCGGGACGCCGATGTTCGGCATCTGCCTCGGCCACCAGCTGATCGGCCTCTCGTTCGGCGGGCGGACCGTGAAGCTCCCGTACGGCCACCGCGGCGGGAACCAGCCGGTCAAGGAGCTGGCGACCGGGCGCGTGCTGATCACGAGCCAGAACCACGGCTTCGCCGTCGCCGGGCAGGGGGAGACGGTCGAGGGGACCGATGCGCTCCGCGTCACCCACGTGAACCTGAACGACGGGACGATCGAGGGGCTGCGCCACGCCGCGCTCCCCGTCTTCGCCGTGCAGTACCACCCCGAGGCGGCCCCCGGCCCGCACGACGCGCGTCCGGTCTTCGACGACTTCCTCGCGGCCATGGCCGCGCGTCGCGGAAACGCGCCAAGCGCTTGACTGACAACGGCCTACGTCGGTAGCTTCGCGGCCGTGTCCGGCGCCGCCGGACGTCTTCCCCAGGGGCCTGAATGACGAAAGCCGACCTCGTCGAGCGGGTGACCGAGCAGATCTCGCGGACGGCCGGTCCGCTGATCTCGAAGAAGGACTGCGCCCGCGTGGTCGATGCCTTCCTCGACGCCATCAAGGACGCGCTCAAGGACCAGAAGAACATCGAGGTCCGCGGCTTCGGGACCTTCAAGATCCGGCAGCGCAAGACCCGCATGGCGCGCAACCCGCGCACCGGCGAGCCCGTCGAGGTCTCGGCCCGCCCCGTGCCGGTCTTCAAGCCGAGCAAGGAGCTCCGCGCGATGGTCGCCGGCGAGGAGTACGTCGCCGACGAGCACGACTTCGACGACGAGTGAGCCGTCCGCCCCGCGCGGACTCGAGCGGGCGCGTCGCCACCGGGGCGGCGCGTCCGTTCGCGTGGGGGCACCCGCGCCGCCCGGGCGGCGTATCTTGAGGACGCGCCCGCCGTCCGCACCCGCCGCGCCTCCGTCCATGCCGCTGCTCGACGTCCTCCTCTTCGCCAGCTACGCCGAGGCCTTCGGCGCGCCGACCGTCGCCGTCGAGGTGCCGGACGACGCGACGGTCGCCGACCTCGTCGCCGCGCTGCGCACCCACCCCGTGGGCGGGGCCACGCTCCCCGCGCGGCCGCTGGTCGCCGTCGATCGCGCCTACGCCGCCGCGGGCGACCCCGTGCTCGGCCGCGGCGAGGTAGCGCTGATCCCGCCGGTCGCGGGGGGCTGACGTGCGGCACGCCATCGTCCACCGCCCGATCGACGTCGCCGCGCTCCTCGCCGAGGTGACGGCCCCCGGCAACGGCGCGGAGGCGTGCTTCGTCGGGACGGTGCGCGAGCACAACGAGGGGCGCGCCGTCACCGGCATCGACTACGACGCCTACGGCGACATGGCGGAGGCGGAGCTCGGGCGCATCGTGCGCGAGGCGGCCGCGCGCTACGGCACGACGGGCGTCGTCGTCGAGCACCGGCTCGGGACGCTCGCGGTCGGCGAGGCGAGCGTCGCCATCGCCGTCGGCCATGCGCGGCGCGCGCCGGCGCTGGATGCGGTGCGCTTCGTGATCGAGGAGCTCAAGCGGCGGGTGCCGATCTGGAAGCGCGAGCACTACGCCGACGGGACGCGCGCGTGGGTCGAGGCGACGACGTCGGCGGCGGCGGTGGGGGCGGAACTCGCGCACGATGACGACGCAGCCGAGGGCGACGACCCGTGATCGCGCGCGGCGACGGCGGGGGCGACGCGCCGGTCACGCTCGCCGACGGCTTCGGCCGTCGCATCGAGTACCTGCGCATCTCGGTCACCGACCGCTGCAACTTCCGCTGCACCTACTGCATGCCGCGCGAGGGGCTGCCCTGGCTGCCGCGCGAGGAGCTGCTGTCGTACGAGGAGATCGCCGAGGTGGTGCGGCAGCTCGCGCCGCTCGGGCTGCGCCGGCTGCGCATCACGGGCGGCGAGCCGACGATCCGCCCGCAGCTCGCGACGCTCGTGCGGCTGCTGCGCGCCGACGCCGAGGTGCAGGAAATCGCGCTGAGCACGAACGGCGTGCGCCTCCCGCAGCTCGCCCGCGAGCTCCGCGCGGCGGGGCTCGATCGCGTGAACATGAGCGCCGACTCGCTGCGCCCGGAGCGCATCGTGCGGATCGCCCGGCGCGACCTCGGCTTCGACCCGGTGGCGTCGCTGCGCGCGGCCGAGGCGGCGGGGCTGGCGCCGCTCAAGGTGAACGTCGTCGTGATGCGCGGCGTCAACGACGATGAGATCGCCGACTTCGCGCGCCTCACGCTCGACCATCCGTGGCACGTGCGCTTCATCGAGCTGATGCCCGTGGGCGAGCTGCGCGACCTCACGTGGGAGCACGTCGTCCCGACCGACGAGCTGCTCGACCGGCTCTCGGCGGTGGGCGGGCTCGCGCCCGATGCGGGACCGTTGCGCGGCAACGGCCCCGCGCGCTACTACCGCTTCGCGGGGGCGCCGGGGACGGTCGGCGTCATCACGCCGATGACGCACACCTACTGCGGGAGCTGCAACCGCGTCCGCCTCACCGCCGACGGGCGCCTGCGCACCTGCCTCTTCGGCGATCACGAGGTCCCGCTCCGCGACGCGCTCCGGCGCGGCGAGCCCCTCGAGCCGCTCTTCCGCCAGGCGCTCGCCGCGAAGCCCGAGGCGCACGAGCTGCTCCAGATGCGGACGGGCGGGCTGCGCGCCCTCTCGCAGGTCGGCGGCTGAGCGCGCGCCCGGCGCGGTGGCCCGGAACGTGACGGGACCGTGGGACGTGCCCCTCTCCCGTTCCGCTCGCACGCTCTGCGGCGCGGGCGCCTGCGCGGCGCTCGTCGTCGGCGGCGTGATGCTGCCGCCCGCGGCGCCGGCGCGCCGTGCCGGCGCGCCGGTCCGAGGTGCGGTGGTCCAGCGCGTCCCGCCACCGTCGCCCGCGGCGATCGACCTCGCGCGGCGTGCCCGCCGCCTCGAGGCGCGTGCGCTCGCGGGCGCGCCCGCCGATACGTCCGGGGACACGCTCGCGGCGGCGGGGCGCTCCCCGTTCGGCACGGTCCGCGACCCGGCCGCGGCCGACAGCGCGATCGCGGCGTTCGACTCGCTCGCGACGCTCGTCCCCGGCGTCGCCGACTGGCTCGCCCTGCGGGCCGCGGCGCTCGTGCGTGACGAGGGGGCGCGCGCACGCCGTCTCGACGCGGTGCGGCTCCCGGTCGCCCGTGCTCGCGTCGCGCGCGCGGAGGCGACGGCCCGCGCGCGCGTCGGCGACTTCGCGGGAGCGCTCCGCGCGCTCGACGCCGCGGGTGACTCGGTGGGCGCGGCCCGGGTGCGCCTCGCGATCGCGGGCGCGCGCGCACCGGGCGATGGGACCGGGGAGGCGCCACCCGCCGACGACTCGTCGCGCGCGGCGGCGGCGGCGCTCCTCGTCCGTCGGGGCCGTGCGCGCGACGGCGCCGGTGCCTGGGGGATGCTGGCCGACTCGGCGAAAAGTCCTCCGCTGCGTGCGTGGGCGCGGCTGCAGCAGGGGCGTGCGCTGGTGCGCGCGGGCGACGAGGCGCTCGCATCGACCGCCCTCGAGCGCCTCGTCGCCGAGGCGCCGGACGACACGGCGGCGGCGGAGGGGGCCTGGCTGCTTGCGGATCGAGCGGCGGCTGCCGGGCGCGAGGAGGAGCGGCGCCGGTGGGCCGACTGGCTCGCCGAACGGCATGCGGCATCGCCGTGGGCGGCGCGCACCGCGTTCGAGGGGATCCTGGTGCGGCTCCCCGACACCACGAGCGCCGCCGTCGTTGGGCTCGAGGCGATCGCCGCCCGCTGGCCCGACACGGAGCAGGCGCCGGCCGCGCTGTACTGGGCGGGACGCCTCCGGCTCGCCATCGGCGACAGCGCGGGGGCTGCCGCCCGCTGGGCGCGCGTGCTCGAGGGGTGGCCGCTCTCCTACCATGCCGCGCTCGCGGCGACGCGGCTCGCGCGCCCGCTCCCGGCGCCGGCGACGGGCGACGAGGTGCGCGCCGATGCGGCCGCCGTGGCGGGCGTGGATCGCATGACGGCGCTTGAGCTCCTCGGCCTGACCGCGGAGGCCGCGCTTGAGCGGGAGTCGATCGCACGCGCCGCGGGGGACGACCCGGCGCGGCTTCTCGCCGCCTCGGCCGCGTATCTCGACTCGCGGCGGCAGGGCGTGGGGATCGCGCTCGCGCAGCGTGCGGTGGAGCGCGGGGCACCCCGCACGGCGCCGGTGCTGCGCCTCCTCTATCCGCTCCCGCATCGCGCGCTGGTGCTGGGCGAGGCGTCGAGGCGCGGGGTGGATCCCTGGCTCGCGGCGGCGCTCATCCGCCAGGAGTCGCGCTTCACGCCCGACGCGCGATCGGCGGTCGGCGCGCGCGGCCTGATGCAGCTCATGCCCGAGGTGGCCCAGGCGATCGCGCGAGGGCAGGGGCTGCGCGTCACGCCCGCGATGCTCGACGATCCCGCCGTCAACGTCCCGCTCGGAATGCGGCACCTGGCGGGCGACCTCGCCCGCTGGCGGCACCCCGCGTACGCGCTCGCGGCCTACAACGCCGGGGGCTCGCGGGTGACGCGGTGGCGCGCGCGGCCGGGCGGCGACGATCCCGAGCTCTTCACGGAGCGGATCCCGTTCGCGGAAACGCGTGACTACGTGCGCACCGTGCTGGCGACCGCCGCGCTCTATCGCGCGCTGCACGCCGATGCGGGCGACGCGGCGCGCTGAGCGCGTATCCGGCGAACGCTCGGACGACGGGTCAGGACCGCCGGTCCTACGGGTGACGACCACGCCCACGCCGGCATCCTTCGGACTTTTCGCGGTCCCGCCGGTCCGGTAGGTTGCCCGTGCCGGACCCCCATGCAGGTTACCTCTCCCCGCGCGGCGTCCGTCGCCGCGCGTTCCCGAACTTCTCCGTACGGACACATGGTCAACAAGATCACGGTCGTGGGCGCCGGCAACGTCGGCGCGACCGCGGCCCAGCGCATCGCCGAGAAGGAGCTCGCGCGCACCGTCGTGATGGTCGACGTCGCCGAGGGCATCCCGCAGGGCAAGGGGCTCGACCAGTGGCAGAGCGCCCCGATCGAGGGCTTCGACTCGCGCGTGATCGGCACCAACGGCTACGAGGAGACCGCCGGCTCGGACATCGTCGTCATCACCGCCGGGATCCCGCGCAAGCCTGGAATGACGCGCGACGACCTGCTCAAGACGAACGCCGGCATCATGCAGGCGGTCTGCGAGCAGGTGAAGGCGACCTCGCCCGACGCGATCGTGATCGTGGTGTCGAACCCGCTCGACGTCATGGCCTACGTCGCGATGAAGGTCACCGGCTTCCCGCGCGAGCGCGTGATCGGGATGGCGGGGGTGCTGGACACGGCGCGCTACCGCGCCTTCCTCGCCACGGCGCTCGACGTCTCGGTGCAGGACATCCAGGCCATGGTGCTCGGCGGGCACGGCGACACGATGGTGCCGCTCGTGAGCTACACGACGGTGAGCGGGATCCCCGTGACGCAGCTCATCGGGCCCGAGGAGCTGGCGGCGATCGTGCAGCGGACGCGCGACGGCGGGGCGGAGATCGTCAAGCACCTCAAGACCGGCTCGGCCTACTACGCGCCGTCGTCCGGGGCGGTGCAGATGGTCGAGGCGATCGTGAAGGACCAGAAGCGGATCCTCCCGTGCGCCGCCTTCCTGCAGGGCGAGTACGGGATGTCGGGGCACTTCCTCGGCGTGCCGTGCAAGCTGGGGCGCGCGGGGCTCGAGCGGGTGCTCGAGGTGACGCTGACCGACGACGAGCGCACCGCGCTCCGGAAGAGCGCCGACGCCGTGCTCGAGCCGATGCAGGCGCTCGCCCTCTGACGCGCCCGGAGAGATCCTGATGAACGCCGTCGCCCGCTTCTGGGACTCGACGATCGGCAAGAAGGTCGTGATGGCCGTGACGGGGATCGTCGGGATCCTCTTCACCCTCGGCCACATGGCCGGCAACCTGACGATGTTCAAGGGGCAGCAGGCGATGCACGACTACGCCATGCTGCTCCGCATCTCGCCGCCGCTGCTCTGGGCGATCCGGCTCGGGCTGCTGGCGGCGGTGGTGCTGCACGTCGTGGCCGCGGCCCAGCTGACGATGCGCAGCCGGGCCGCGCGCGGGAGCCGGTACGCGAAGCACGAGCCGCAGGTGAGCACGCTCTCCTCGCGCACGATCCGCGTCGGGGGCGTCGTCCTGCTCGCCTTCATCGTCTACCACCTGCTCGACCTGACGCTGGGGTACCTCAACCCCGGCTTCGTGCACCTCGATCCGTACCGCAACCTGGTGGCGAGCCTGAGCAACCCGCTCGTGGCGGCGTTCTACATCGTCGCGGTGGGCTTCCTGATGATGCACCTGCACCACGGCGTGTGGAGCATGGTGCGCACGCTCGGCCTCGCGCGCCCGACGCCGCGCCCGCTCCACCGCCGGCTGTCGATCGCGGTCTCGGTGCTGGTGGCCGGCGGCTTCATGCTCGTCCCCTTCGGGGTGCTGTTCGGGATCTTCAAGCCGGTCGCGCCGCTCCCGCTCGAGGAGCGGACCGACGTGCCGGCCGCGGTGTCCACGCGTTGACGCGGAGCGTCGCTTCATGACCGCCACGATGGCCGAGCCGACGGTGCGCCTCGATGCGCGCGTGCCGTCCGGCCCCCTCGAGAGCAAGTGGGACCGGCACCGCTTCGAGATGAAGCTGGTGAACCCCGCCAACAAGCGGAAGTACGAAGTGATCGTCGTCGGCGCGGGGCTGGCCGGCGCGAGCGCCGCGGCGACGATGTCCGAGCTCGGGTACAAGGTGACGTGCATCGTGTACCACGACTCGCCGCGCCGCGCGCACAGCATCGCCGCGCAGGGCGGGATCAACGCCGCGAAGAACTACCAGAACGACGGCGACTCGATCAAGCGGCTCTTCTACGACACGATCAAGGGCGGCGACTTCCGCGCCCGCGAGGCGAACGTCTACC